>Ga0224511_10002467_pt1 | contig 12479 bp, 11 predicted proteins | sample SF_May12_sed_USG_2_FD_169988 | JGI IMG/M metagenome (GOLD analysis project Ga0224511, IMG submission 169988) | Sediment microbial communities from San Francisco Bay, California, United States - SF_May12_sed_USGS_8_1 | ecosystem: Environmental > Aquatic > Marine > Sediment | place: USA... | reverse complement strand
CCTTTTGCAGGCGTTCCCCGAGATAACGCTGTCCCATTTCCAGCACCGCCTGCAACAGGGCATATTTGGCCTGCCCCAGACCCGGGGCCTGACAAAATTCCTGGGCATTGGCGGCCAACAGCCCCTGCAGGCTGCCAAAGCGGGTGAGTAGTTCACGGGATAGATCCACAGCGGTTTTGCCGGGAACCCCGGTGCGCAAAAAAATGGCCAGAAGCTCGGCATCGGACAGGGCCGTCGGGCCCCTTTGCAGCAGTTTCTCTCTTGGCCGTTCTTGCGCCGGCCAGTCGCGAATAGTCATGGGTCCTCCTTGATAACACGCGGCTTCCTTGCAGCCATAGTTTTATGAGCAATTCACCAGTAAACTCTACCCCATGTCATCCCTGGTCAACAAACACATTCTTCTCGGTGTTACCGGCGGCATTGCCGCCTACAAATCCCCGGATCTGGTACGGCGCCTGCGCGAAGCGGGAGCCGAAGTCCGGGTAGTGATGACCCAGGGTGCGACCGCATTCATTACTCCATTAACCTTGCAGGCCGTCAGCGGTCATTCCGTGCACCTGCAAGAGACCCCGGCGGAATCGGAAAACGGTATGGATCACATCGCCCTGGCGCGCTGGGCCGATGCCATACTGGTCGCCCCGGCCAGCGCCAATTTCATTGCCCGGTTGGCACAAGGGCGAGCGGATGATCTCCTGAGTACAGTGTGTCTGGCGAGTGATGCCCCTGTGGCCGTGGCCCCCGCTATGAATCAGCAAATGTGGCACAACCCGGCAACACAACGGAACATAAATACTCTGACACAACATCAGGTACGTTGCTTCGGTCCGGGCGCGGGCAATCAAGCCTGCGGCGAAACCGGCGAAGGCCGCATGCTCGAGCCTGCCGAATTAGCCGATGCGCTCAGCCGATTATTCGAAACCGGAATCCTGGCGGGTTTGCATATCGTTATCACTGCCGGCCCTACCTGGGAGGCCCTTGATCCCGTGCGCGGGCTCACCAACAAGAGCTCCGGTAAAATGGGTTATGCCATTGCCCAGGCCTGTATCGAAGCAGGTGCCTACACCACCCTGGTTACCGGTCCCACTGCCCTGATGCCCCCGGAGCGCGCGACCACGGTTCACGTTACCAGTGCGCTCGACATGCAACAGGCCGTGAATACACACATCCGGGACGCCAATATCTTCATCGCCTGTGCTGCCGTGGCCGATTACCGCCCGGCGAAGATCGCGGAACAAAAAATCAAAAAGTCCGCCGACAATCTGACGTTGGAGCTGGTGAAGAATCCCGACATTCTTGCCGAAGTCGCTGCGCGCAAAAATGTATTCACCGTCGGCTTCGCCGCAGAAACCGAAAACCTGGAACAACACGCGCGCGAAAAACGCGCAGCCAAACATGTTGATATCATTGCCGCCAATCTGGTGGGCGAACATGACAGCGGTTTCGAAGCAGACACTAACGCCTTAATGATTATGGATGACAAAGACACGATCTCTCTTCCCCAACAAAACAAAACTCAGCTTGCAAGACAACTTGTAAAGATTATTTCCGAAAAATACGATGCAAAAAATACAACTCAAAATACTCGACAAGCGAATTGGTAACGAATTCCCACTGCCGGAATATGCTACCGGCGGCTCCGCCGGACTGGACATGCGCGCCTGCCTGGATGAGCACCTGCATATCGCGCCCGGTGAAACGCATCTGATTCCTACCGGCATCGCCATACACATTGACGACGCCTCCCTGGCAGCTGTATTGCTGCCACGCTCCGGCCTGGGCCACAAACACGGTATCGTGCTGGGAAATCTGGTGGGCCTGATTGATTCCGATTACCAGGGTCAGGTGTATGTGTCTTGCTGGAACCGGGGACAGGAACAATTCACCATTGAACCCGGTGACCGCATAGCCCAAATGGTGTTTGTACCGGTAGTGCAGGCGCAATTCGATGTCGTGGAAAACTTCGATGAAAGCCATCGTGGTGCAGGCGGCTTCGGCCATACCGGCAAGCAGTAACAAACAGATATTGTTTTTTTGATTTAAGCAAGGGAACGGAATTTTGAAAGCACAAAACCAAAGTACCAACAGTGTCGCCATCCCCGCCGAAATCTTCAAGGCCTATGATATTCGCGGCATTGTCGGCAAAACATTAACCGCCGGAATTGCCGAACAAATCGGCCGGGCACTGGGCAGTGAAGCGAGAGCGCGCAATGTCAAAACCCTGGTTGTGGGTCGCGATGGACGTCTGTCCGGGCCGGAACTCATTGACGCCTTAAGCCGTGGCTTAACACAAGCCGGATGTGACGTCATCAATATTGGCCAGGTGCCGACACCGGTTCTGTATTTCGCCACACATGAACTGGGAACACACTCCGGCGTCAGCGTTACCGGTAGCCACAACCCACCCGATTACAATGGCTTCAAAATGATGCTGGCCGGCGAAACCTTATCAGGCGACACCATTCAGGCGTTACACCAACGACTGGTTTCCGGCGACCTAACCACGGGCACCGGCAGCATCAGCCAGGCTGATGTGCGTGAACAATATTTCAATCGCATCACGTCCGACATCAAGCTCCAGCACAAACTGGATGTGATTGTGGATTGCGGTAACGGTGTGGCCGGAGATTGGGCGCCGGAGCTGTTAAAGCGCCTGGGCGCCAACGTGGAAGAAATGTATTGCGAAGTGGATGGCACATTCCCCAACCACCACCCTGATCCAAGCCAGCCGAAGAATCTGGTAGAGCTGATCGAGAAAGTGAAAGCAAAACCCGGCAGCATCGGTCTGGCCTTCGACGGTGACGGTGATCGCCTGGGTGTTATCTCCCCAAGCGGCGAAATCATCTGGCCCGACCGGCAGATGAATCTGTACGCCCGCGACGTATTATCACGCAATCCCGGCGCCAACATTATTTATGACATCAAGTGTTCCCGCACTTTGCACAGCGCCATCGAAGAAGCTGGCGGCAAACCGTTAATGTGGAAGACGGGTCATTCGTTAATCAAGGCAAAAATAAAAGAAACCGGCGCCCTGCTCGCCGGTGAAATGAGCGGCCATATTTTCTTCAAGGAACGCTGGTACGGATTTGATGATGGCCTTTACACCGCCGCACGTTTGCTGGAAATTCTGGCCAAAGATGCGCGCTCGCCGGAACAAATTTTTGGTTCCCTGCCCAACACCGTCAACACACCCGAGTTGCAAATTAAATTATCTGAAGGCGAGAACCACGCCATGATCAAGGAACTTGTGGCCAAGGCAAACTTTCCTGGCGCAACTGTCACCACCATCGATGGGCTGCGCGTGGATTTTGAAGATGGCTGGGGGCTGGTACGTGCCTCCAATACGACACCAGTACTGGTTCTACGCTTTGAAGCCATGACACAGGAAGCGTTAAAAGAAATTCAAGAAAAATTCCGAACCCTGATCAATAACGTCCGGCCCGGACTGGAGATTCCTTTTTAACATGCCAACCGCCGTTACCTTGCACTTGCTCGCCGCCCTCGTCTGGGTTGGCGGTATGTTTTTCGCCCATCAGATTCTGCGTCCCGCAGCCCTGGGACTGGAACCGCCCGAACGCCTGCCGTTATGGACGCGCGTCTTCGCCCGTTTTTTTCCTTGGGTTTGGGGCGCCATCATCATCTTGCCCGTTACCGGCTATTGGATGACTTTCATGTATTTTGGTGGCTTCGCCAACGCCGCTATCTACATTCACGTCATGCATTTGCTGGGGCTTATTATGATCGGTATTTATCTGTATGTATTTTTCGGGCCTTATGCCAAATTCAAACAGGCGGTCGCGAACAAAGACTTTCCCGCCGGTGCCAACCACCTCGCCAGCATCAGGAAATTGGTAGGCACCAATTTGACTCTGGGAATTATTACGATTATCGATGCCGTTGCCGGGGCTTACTGGCTGAGTTAAACCTGCGGCGGATTCGCTGTCGCTTTATCCGCCCTACTTAAGCTACCTAAACACTCCATACGACGAAGGGCGCAATGGCTTTATTTATTGCGCCAGAAAAGGTAATTGCTCTCACGCTTACAGGAGATCATCGCTCTTCTCTACCGGCCGCTACCATTAGGAGCTGTCAATGTCGCCCGCAATATCACATAACCGGCGCAACCCGAGATCAATGAACCGAAAATAATACCGAGGCGTTCATCAAACAACAGATTAACATTGGTTTCCTCAAATGCGAGTGAACCGATAAACAAACTCATGGTAAAACCGACACCACACAAGGCAGCCGTGCCATACAACGATCCCCATGACATGTCCGCCGGGAGACGGGTAACATTAAATTTAATGGCGGCCCAACAAAAACCGAAAATACCCACCTGCTTGCCGACGAATAATCCTAGGGCAATCCCCGCAGGGACAGGGTGAAGCGCCTGTTCAACACCGACACCGGCCAACGTGATACCGGCATTGGCAAAAGCGAACACCGGCAGCACAAAAAACGCCACTACCGAATGCAAATCCTGTTCCATACTTTTCAACGGCGACTGACCTCCCTCTGATTCCGACTGCATGGGAACAAACATCGCCAGAATAACACCCGCCAAAGTGGCATGTACGCCGGACTTCAACATGGCCACCCACATTATGACACCAACCAACATGTATAAACTCTTGGAGTCGGCGTTACGTCTGTTTAAATAAACTAGCACAGGGATACAGCAAGCAACCACTACCAGCGCCGAGCCGGATATCTTGGCCGTGTAAAATACGGCGATAATAATAATGGCGCCGATATCATCAAATATTGCCAAGGATGTCAGGAATATTTTTATACTGGCAGGCACCCGCGAACCCAATAAAGAAAGTATGCCCAGGGCGAAAGCGATGTCCGTCGCCGCCGGTATCGCCCAACCCTTCATGGCGATGGCGTCACCGTTATTAAACCCGGTGTAAATCAGGGCCGGAATAGCCATGCCGCCGAGGGCGCCCACGCCGGGTAGAATAATATTGCGCTTGTCCGAGAGCTCGCCCTCTATTACCTCGCGCTTTAGCTCCAGACCCACTAGAAAAAAGAATACAGCCATCAATCCATCGTTAATCCAGAGCAATAATGGTTTGGCAATCTCCAGTGCACCGACGCGGACTTCCACGGGGGTATCAAGAAGCAACGCGTAATACGATTGCAAAGGCGTATTCGCCAGGATAACAGCAAGCACAGCGGCAACGATCAGGAGGATACCGCCGGCGGACTCCAATCGGAAAAATGACGAGATGAACGATTCCTGAGTATTATTCATAGTAGTGTTATATCAGGACTCAGCCGCAGAACATGAGAACAAATACTATCTGCCAGATCATGGTAGTGGTCCAAGTTCAGGTTTTAATGGAAACAGTATTTCATAGACTTCTCTTCGAATATCCACCGCTTCATAGGCGGTCGGAATAGTCTTTGCCAGCTCACTATAAGGTGTTGCCGGTTGTGCATCCATCAATGAACCGGTCGAAGCCGGGCTTAGGCCTTTGGCAGTGTGACGCCGGTCTGGCCCTGGTATTTTCCGCCGCGGTCTTTATAGGACACCTCACAGACTTCGTCGCTTTCAAAGAACAGTACCTGGGCGACGCCCTCATTGGCGTAGATCTTGGCAGGCAGTGGCGTGGTATTGGAGAACTCCAATGTCACGTAGCCTTCCCATTCGGGTTCAAAGGGCGTGACATTGACGATTATGCCGCAGCGGGCGTAGGTGGATTTTCCCAGACACACCGTCAGCACATTGCGTGGAATACGAAAATACTCCACCGTGCGCGCCAGGGCGAAGGAGTTGGGCGGAATAATACAAACATCGCCTTTGAAATCCACGAAGCTGTTGGCGTCAAAATTCTTGGGATCAACAATGGCGGAATTGATGTTGGTGAAGATCTTGAATTCGTCGGAGCAACGAATGTCATAACCGTAACTGGATGTCCCGTAGGACACTATCCTGCCCTTTTCATTCTCTTTCACTTGTCCGGCCTCGAAGGGCTCGATCATTTTGTGTTGTTCAGCCATGCGCCGAATCCACTTGTCGGATTTAATGCTCATTTTACCTGGCGTTCCTCTGAGAATTTGCTGTGTCACGTTTACAATGCGGCGCAATCATAGCAAGTTATGAACAGAGAATGCCAACCCCGTTGCCGAATCCGGCGGCAGTGGCTGCAATAAAAAAGGCCCCTGCTTGAGGGGCCCTTTTTGTGGAACTCGGTTCCTGTTAATTGCTTTGGATCACAATATTGGGGAACTTGCTCGAGTAATCCTTCTTCTGTTGCGCCAGCTTGCCGGCCACGCGGCGGGCAATGTCGCGGTAGATCTTGCTGATAGCGGAATCGGGTTCGGCCACTACCGTAGGCTTGCCGCCGTCGGTCTCTTCACGGATACGGATATCCAGCGGCAGCGCCCCCAGGAAAGAAACGTCATATTGCTCGGCCATGCTGTTACCACCGCCCTGTCCGAAGATATGTTCCTCATGGCCGCACTTGCTGCAAATGTGCGTGCTCATGTTTTCCACCACACCCAGAACCGGCACTTCCACTTTCTCGAACATCTTGAGCGCTTTGCGTGCATCCAGCAGGGCGATGTCCTGCGGCGTGGTCACAATCACTGCGCCACTAACAGGGACTTTTTGCGCCAGGGTCAGCTGGGTATCACCGGTACCCGGTGGCAGGTCGATAACCAGATAATCCAGGTCTTTCCAGTTAGTGTCTTTCAATAATTGCTCCAGGGCCTGGGTGACCATCGGGCCGCGCCAGATCATGGGAGTTTCTTCGTCCACCAGATAACCGATCGACATGGTTTGCAGGTGATAGCTCACCACCGGCTCCATACTCTTGCCGTCGGCAGATTCAGGTTTAGCCTTGGTGCCTAACATGCGCGGCTGACTGGGGCCGTATATATCAGCGTCTAGCAGTCCCACATTGGCGCCTTCCGCCGACAAGGCCAGGGCCAGGTTCACGGATGTTGTGGATTTGCCCACACCACCCTTACCGGAGGCCACGGCGATGATGTTCTTGATGCCGGGAATGGGCTTCACACCCTGCTGCACCGCGTAACCCACGATCTTGCTGGATATATTAATGGTGCTGGCACTGACGCCAGCAATGGCATCAATCTTCTCTTTTAATTGTTTGGTCAGGGTTTCTTCGAAACCTTTGGCCGGATAAGGCAACTGCACATCCACGGTTACCTTGCCGCTATCGACAGCAATATTGCTGATGGCCTTGGCTGCCACCAGATCTGATTCCAGGTTGGGGTCCATGACGCCCTTAATCGCTGCTTCTACCTGTAATTGCGATACTTCCGCCATCACTTAATCTCCACTATTTTAGTCAAGTATTCGTACCGGGGCCGCAATGCTACAACGGCAACCCAAAAATGTCATCCGAAGGGTGGCGAATGGTACCAGAATTCGCCGGGCAAGTTTCAGGGGTATATCAACTTCTGACACCTTGTCCCCCTCGATCTAGCCCCTGGAGCCTAAAACTGGTAGTTTAGGCCCCGCTTCGGCCGGGCCACCAAGGCGCGGCTTTTCTATTACTAACACCTACATGGCTAACGCAAAAAGAAAAATACTGGTTACCAGCGCTCTGCCCTATGCCAATGGCGCCATCCACCTGGGCCACCTGGTGGAATACGTCCAGACCGACATTTGGGTACGATTCCAGCGGATGCAAGGGCACGAGATCTATTATGTCTGTGCCGACGACGCCCACGGCACACCTATTATGTTGCGCGCCCAGCAGGAAGGCATTACCCCGGAGGCATTAATCGAGCGCATGCGTGCTGAACACCAGGCGGACTTTGCCGCGTTCAACGTCAGTTTCGATAACTACCACAGCACCCATTCCCCGGAAAACCGGGCGTTATCGGAAACCATTTACCGGCGCCTGCGCGATGGCGGCTACATCAGCCAGCGCACCATCAAACAGGCTTACGATGCCGAAAAAGAAATGTTCCTGCCGGACCGTTTTATTAAAGGTACCTGCCCCCGCTGCGGCGCCGAAGATCAGTATGGCGATAACTGCGAGGTGTGCAGCGCGACTTACGATGCCAGTGAACTCAAAAATCCGGTGTCGGTGATTTCCGGGACCAAACCCATTACCAAAGAATCGGAACATTACTTTTTTAAGTTAAGCGACTTTGAGCCCATGTTGCGCGAGTGGCTGTTTCCCGACATCACCCAGCAACGCCATGTGCAACCGGAAGTGGCCAACAAACTGGATGAATGGCTGGCCATTGGTTTGCAGGACTGGGACATCTCGCGTGACGCGCCCTACTTTGGTTTTGAGATTCCCGATGCGCCGGGTAAATATTTTTATGTCTGGCTGGATGCGCCCGTGGGTTACATGGCCAGCTTCAAACACTTTTGCCAGCAAAAAGGGTTGAACTTTGATGACTGGTGGGGCACCGACAGCAAGGCCGAGCTGTATCATTTTATTGGCAAGGACATCCTTCGATTTCACGCCCTGTTCTGGCCCGCCATGCTTGCCGGCGCAGGCTTTCGCCAACCCAACGCCGTGTATGCCCACGGCTTTTTAACCGTAAACGGCCACAAGATGTCCAAGTCGCGGGGTACGTTTATTAATGCGCGCACTTACCTGCAACATCTGGACAGTGAATACCTGCGTTATTATTTTGCCGCCAAGCTCAACAGCCGCGTGGAAGACATCGACCTGAATCTCGATGACTTTGTAGCACGCATCAACAGTGACCTGGTGGGCAAGTATGTCAACATCGCCAGCCGCACCGCCAACTTCATCACCAAACATTTTGATGGCGAATTACTAAGCGATATCGAACAGGGATTCGGTGCGCTTGAAACTGACAGCATTGCCTTGGTCGCCGAGGCCTTTGAAAATCGCGAATTCGGCCAGGCTGTGAGAGAGATCATGGCCATGGCGGACAGGATTAATGAATTCATTAATGAGCACGAACCCTGGGTATTGGCCAAAGACCCGGAGCAAAAACCAAAGCTGCATGGCGTGTGCTCGCGCAGCGTGCACGCGTTCTACATGATCTCGATTTTATTGTCGCCTATTCTGCCGGCGCTCACTGGCCGTGTCGCCCGTGAGTTGTTCGGCATGGACCGGAATTTTGTCTGGGACGATTTGAACACCTTCCCGGCGCACATTAACAAATTCAAACATCTTGCCAAACGCATTGAACCGGATTCCATACAAGCCATGCTCGATGCCTCGAAAGAAGGACTAACTATGACCACCGAACAAAAAGCCACCCCAAGCGGCGCATTGGCCCACGACCCCATTAAGGAAGAAATCAGTTATGACGATTTCGCCAAAGTGGATTTGCGCATTGCCAGAATTGTAAAGGCCGAACACGTGGAAGGCGCTGACAAGTTACTGCAACTGACCCTGGATCTGGGCGGCGAAACCCGCAACGTCTTTGCCGGCATCAAGGAGGCCTATGCCCCCGAAACCCTGGAAGGCAAACTGACGGTCATGGTGGCCAACCTGGCGCCGCGCAAAATGCGCTTCGGTCTCTCCGAAGGCATGGTGCTGGCCGCCGGCCCCGGCAAAAAGGATTTGTGGATTCTGCACCCCGACGACGGCGCCCAACCAGGCATGCGTGTGAAATAGGCAAAAAAGAGCCCTTACGGCCGAGGCCAGTAAGGGCTGATAGCTCCTCCTACAATCTCTTCACGTAATGCACGGAATGATTGCGTGTTCCCCCTGCAATCCATCCTTCGTATTCGGTCGGATAAACAACATGTTCCTGTAATATTGCAATCGCTGTGCCAGGTTATTTATCTGTTTAAGAACAATAGGTTATGATTATATTCAGTCTAAGAAGAAAAACAGCTGTTAAATAACCCGACAAATCAAATTCGCTCAAACCGACAGCACAAATAATACCCTATATTAAATCAATAAATTAGCTATGCCGGCCAGGGCGACCACACTGTCAATATTGCCGACATAGAATAAGGAAATACGACAGCAAATCTTTCTTATGGGCATGGGACACAAGAGCTTTTCATTGTGGCGGGATGTTTTGGGTAACTGACTCCGCGGATTCCCCGTCGCTAAATCCGCCCTACGGTCCTGGATGTTTTGAATAATTAAATCGGCAGATTCGCTTACGGTTAAACCGCTCTACGGTCATCCATTTCATCCCCGTAGGGCGCAATGGCCGTTTTATTGCGCCGGATGTTTTGGGTAATTTATCGGCGGATTCGCTTGCGCTTAATCCGCCCTACGGTCCTGCTTTCATTTCAAATGATCCTTAAGAAATTCTTTTCTCATCTTATCGGACTGACTGCTAGGGGTGTCGGGTGGTAAAGCAAGATAGACACTAGCAGCCAAATCACGAATCCATGCTAATGTCTCTTGATCTTCCTGTGTTCGAACTAACGCTTTTGCTTCATCGTAAACAGCTTCATAAAGGGGAAATAGACTTCGCTCGCTCTCTCCAGCAAGGTGACATGAACTAGTTCGCGCCACTTTTTCTAAATACTCCAACCTCTCCTCCCGGGTGCCGGTGAAGGGTTGGAGGTAGATGATATCCTTCTCATATTTATCAGACCGGGTGTAGCCGGGTTTGTAAGCCGCAACATATACATCGCGGTCGGTTGCGCCGGAGTACTTGGACTCTTTCACCCACCCAGGAACAATATATTTGCCATGTTCGTCGCTTTTTGTCGTCGCGGCATGCAAGCAGAAAGTCCCGCTGTATCCCAAGTGGCCTGTCCATTCAACGACGACGATCGCATCTGGAATAGGTTTGGAAGTGGTCATATCCACGACTTTTCCTGTCTCGGCTCCACCCGAAAGGGTGTGACTGACCTCACAAGCTGACATCAAAAACGCAATCAGTACGAACCCGATATTCCTTCCATATTTTATTTTCATTTCCTTGCTCTCTATCGGTTGTGGGGTCCTATAAACAATCATAGTTTCATTTCTCATATTCAGCAGCAGTCATTAGATAGTGACTTATTATGCGCCTGTTGTGTTATAGCCCCATGCGTCCCAAGTTCATAACTATAAACATAGTGGTGTATGCCAAGCATAATGGTTAGCAATAACATACTTAAAGGAGAAACTGCTTTCATTTCAAATGATCCTTAAGAAATTCTTCTCTCATCTTGTCGGACTTACTACTAGGCGTATCGGACGGTAAGGCAAGATAGGTTCTCGCTGCTATTCTGCGAATCCAGTCTAACGTACCCTGGTCATCCGGTAATTTTGCGAGAAGCTTCGCTTCTTTATATATGTTCTCTAAAAGTACATACAGATTTCTTTCGCTCTCCTCTGCATCATGGCATGAACTACTCCGGACAACCTGTTTCAAATACTCCAACCTCTCCTCCCGGGTACCGGTGAAGGATGGGAGAGCAATATCACCAGTGAGGGAGGTTTTGGCGTAATAGCCCGGTTTAAAGGCAGTGACCACATAGCCTTGATCTGTACTGTTTCCGAATTCGGAGATCTTGCTCCAGCTTTCGGTGAGATAACGACCTTGGGTGTCGGTGGTAGCAGTTTCCACATGGAAGCACACGGTACTGCTGTGGGCCATGCCTCCGACGGTACCGGACCAACGGGCAATGACAATGGCGCCTTCCAGGGGTTGTTGGGTTTTCTCGTCGATGATTTGGCCATCGATGGCCCGACCCGATAAGGGTTGATTGGGGCCTTTACAGCCAATGAGCATTCCAAGAATGAGAAAAAGACTCAGCCATTGCATATAACCCTGGTTTCGTTTCATTACCGTCCTCCCTGTGGATGCAGGTATTTGTCCATCATTCCGGTCATGCCTTAATTCGCCAGTGAATGTTCCTACATTGATATCGTGTACGTTCAATGTTTTTCCCTCGGGCGCAATGGAAAGAATATTGCGGCCCACGCGAATATGCGACTATTGGGTCTTTTTCCGGCTCGGTATTTGTGAACTTGTATCCTGTACCGGTGGCGAGTGAGAGGCAATGCCGCCTTGAATCACTTTGTCGTGGTGGGAGGTGGTATTGCTTGATGCGGGCTTACTGGGTTTCGCTGCCATCATCTGTTGTGTGTGTTGGTATTGCGCCAGGAGCCTGCCCAATTCCGATTCAGGTGTAAGACAACGGGATTTTTCCGGTAGATTGTCCGGCACATCACGGCAGAGCTGATCCAATAACTCGGCCAACAACAACTGGCTTTGCAGGGCCCGGGTGGAATCGCCGGTCCACTGGTAGGCGGCAATTTCCTGGTCGATCACATCGCGAAGCATTTGCAATTCCAACAGGTCCACCGGGTACTCGGCATCCGGCCTTCCCGGTTCCACTACCGCTTGGCCGATGGGTTCCAGGATGAGGGTTTTTTTGTGCCAAACAGAGGTCACGTCGATAGGCGTCTCTCCGTGCGGGGATGGCGCATCCACCGATGCTGGCGTGGGACGGGTATTCGACAACACTCGATGCCGATAACGGGCATGGAAGACCGTCAACACCGGATCACTGCCGGGTTCCAGTTGCCAGCCTTGGGGGGCAACTG
>Ga0224511_10002466_pt1 | contig 12479 bp, 4 predicted proteins | sample SF_May12_sed_USG_2_FD_169988 | JGI IMG/M metagenome (GOLD analysis project Ga0224511, IMG submission 169988) | Sediment microbial communities from San Francisco Bay, California, United States - SF_May12_sed_USGS_8_1 | ecosystem: Environmental > Aquatic > Marine > Sediment | place: USA... | reverse complement strand
TACAATGCATGTAGTGAAGTTATAAATATAATATTATGATATCTGTATTTTAATCTAGGAACGTTCGTAACCTTCTTCTTTTGCGAGTTTATAAAAACGAAATCCGCAATTAATGTGTTACACAAGGACAAACATTTGTTAAACTGTTTGGAAAAATTAATAAGCAGTATTTCTAAATAAATATGAATTCGGTGCGCTGTTTGATCAAATTAAAAAAAAACATGGACTACAACAAATAAAAACATTATTAGGATACCATCTCTTATTCATTAAATTTAAAGTGTTATTGTGTTGTAATCAGAATAATTTATGAGTAATAATTCTAGGCGATTGAGCAAGATACGAAATCGAATGTTTTAGGTCAGGAGAATAAATGGATTTTTCTACATACCCCTTGCATGATATTTTCCCAGACGTCTTAAATCAAGTTTTAGGTGACACTGATCCTTCGTCTTTACTACAAAACCACGTTTCTCGTTTCAATCAATGTCAAATGTGAGTTTTCTTTTCTCATTATGCAATGTTGCTTTCCGCTTCCCTAAGCGTCTCAGCTAAAATTAGGAAATATTTGAAATAATATATGATCTTAGTAAAATGTAAAATACATGTAATGCTACGTAAACATTTTAATTGTAAAAATTAAACTGAGATGCAAAAGTTAAAGAAAATTGTGAATTGTAGACTAAAGGAACAATTTGTATACTGCATAAATATACGATAAATGGCTAAACAGATGTGTTAAGTGTAGAAATGCGTCTTAAATACAAAAATACAACAATTGACAGTTCCGCAACTGTCTTTCATGATCGTTTATAACAGTACATGGTAAAAAATGTCCAGGGTAATGTTGTCAGGTGACAATCTGACCTAGAAAATACAAAAGCAAGCGTACTTCTTGTTTGTGATAAACCTTTTTTTATTTACAAAAACAAAAATCTACTACAGAAATGGGAGGACATTGAAAATGTGCGGCACTATGCATTATTTTTGTGAATATCGCTCGAAAGATACCGTTATAGGCAACTCACATATTTCAGATACATCAGATATCACTTTTGTTTGGTGATATTTGAAATGCCGTTTAACCGAAACAACACAATCAACTGACATACGTGTAGTATAGTGTTTATGATACCGTTAGGCGAGTGTTGAAAAAGCGAATGGTATGTTTTCCTCATCCAAGTGCATGCGACCTAATATAATAATATAATATACTTGCGTACAGAAAATGCTGATATGACAATCGTTTAACATACCCATTGAAAGGTTCTTGTAAATAACACAGCACCCCTTACTCTTAAACTTTATAGAACCTAAAATAAATTGACATACATTTTTACAATGTAGAGATACACCTGCATTGGTTTGGTCTGGAGTTCCGCTCATGCGATAGGGGTCGTCATTTGTGTGGCATTATTCATTACTACTGATGAACAGCTTCAATACTACCGAGGCTGCTGTTTTCTAGTGCAGGCTATGCTTTCTGAGGGCTTTCCCTTTCACTAGTTTATTTTAACTTAGTACAGCTGGTGTTTAGTGCCTGTGTGGCGGCTGTAAAAAGTCGCCCCGTACTACATCATTGTGTAGTTATATTTGTCAGGTCCTCATGGATCATGGAGTGTACATGTATGTTGTTTATATTTGAAAATAGAGTTCCGTTCATGCGCCAGGAACCGTCAGTTGTATGGCATCATTCATAAGTACTGATGAACAGCTTCAATAAAACCGAGGCTGCTGTTTTCTCGTGCAGGCTATGCTTTCTGAGAGCTTTCCCTCAACCGTTTAGTAATAGTCGTATCCTTAATAAAAAGAGTTAAGGGGTATTCGAATATAAGCAATCCAACGTAAACAACCACCTGATAATCATGTCGCGTTTCCTGTTATAGTAGCTACTTTCTTCAGACAAACTTTTGTTTTACCTTAGAATCCTAAAGACGACATAGTCATAAAACAACTATGTATAAATCAGAGCACAGGAGTTTGTAAAGCGTTCTTGTAACGCGCTTGATGTTTATAGGTGGTGTTTGTATGTTGTGAATGAGTAAATACTTTCTAAAATGAAAATCACGTTCTATGCCAACATGTAACTATGGTCTATGGGCGACGGAAACGTGTATATTACTAGTCTGAGGCAGATAAAACAAATTTATTGGCATTCTGTTATCGTAGACAAGCTTGAAGATATCACCTACCAGGCCTAAATTCAGAGAGAATATTAAAGAAGCATTTCAAACAAAAAAAATCCAGACTTTCATTGGTTATGCTAATAACAGTATATATACGAAGAAGCGTAATTTCTAGTTATACGATCACAGTAGTCAAAATAGGTATACTAAGGTACCCGTAGAGAATTAAAGAAAATGCCGATTTCATTGATGACATTACCGTATTAGAGCGTATGTTATACACTCACAAACGCTGATGTGCATTAGGGGTACGCTAAGCATACGTCGTGTTTGCCCAAATACGCTTACATACGTCGGTTTATACGTTGTACGCATAGGCCAAATCTTTTCTTCTTTTTTTGACATGCTAAACATTTATCACAATATGCGAGCGTTTAGCATATACGCTACGCATATGCTTCACGTACGCACAGAATACGCTTGATACGCTAGAATACATTTGAAATACATTCAATAAGCTAAAGGAACGTTACTAGTGCGTTAAAGGAGCGCTGTAAATAAGCTGTGCATATGTATGCTAAGAACTGTGGTCAATAGCTTGGGTTTAAAATATTGTGAGAAATGAGAGAAAAACAGTTTTTCTGAAATGTGCATAAAGCTCTCCTTACAGTTTAACACTTCATGAATCGCGATTTGAAGGGCATTGCCTGGTGCCCGGAAATACATTAGGCAATGTTTAGATTGATTGTATCGGATTTAAGAGTTCTTATATTTTCGCCCGTTGTCCTTTCTTGCATCAGACGGCACACATTCTAGAAAAAATGCACAGTTTCTGTATGATGCGAGAAACCGCTAACTGTACACACGTCTGTTGTTACTGTGACTTCAATAACCCTACAAATCAAATAACGTACGCCGTTCATAGACAGTTTGTTTGCATCTACAGGTACCTGCCTTTGTGTAAATAATCGACATCCTAAGATTCCTGTTGTCGCCATATCTTGGAATCACGCAATGGTATAATAGACAGTGCACTTTGTAACAGACAGTTAAGATACTGACAATAAAAATACAAAAACAGTTTTCGTCTGATCCTGTAAAAGTAAGAAATAAACCTAAGGATTGCAATTATTTGTAATTTCCATTAAACATAATGCTTGTAATATACCGATAAGGATAAAACACCACCGATGTCTTTGATTTACATGATAACGTCTTTGTGTGGTATTAAACTTGCTTATACAAACACTTTTCTAATGTTTCTGTTCTAATGAATATATCTGAGCGCACACATATTGTAAGCTCTATTCACAGAATTGATCTTCGTCACTTATCGAGAGCTTATTAAGCTCAACTGTAGTGTGAAAGTAATAATTTGAAAGAAATTAATCATCAACATGCAGAGATATATTTTTGTTTTGTTGTGTATTGTGGGTAGAAACTTATTATATAAAACACAATTTCGTTGGAAGCAATAGTTTCTGTGTTCGCAGGTTGTATGTGCAGAATATCAAATACTATACAAACTACAGTTATCATGTACTCATCAGAAGTATTCGTTATTTGGCCACCTAACATTATAGGTCTGTTCGTTAGTTCAATTAGGAAATGAATTGAAGGATATTTCCACCAAACTTTCATTATCACACTATGATATGCTCACACTGCCGATCCGATCAACTCAATTAAGCCCGATCAACCAATCGGGAAATGGTCTGACTCGGTCAATATGAGTGATTGGGAATAGCCGGGAATTTCTACCTTTGTCGGCATCTCTCGGGCTTGCAACCCGAATTGTTTTGACATGTCAAAATATATTGACATGTCGAGTAGCCAAGCGGTCGAGAAGCGATCGGATAGTATATTTGTCGAGTAAAATATCGAGATGATAGAAAAGCCTTCGTGTAGCGATCTAGTTTGGGCGGATTAAATTTGTTACCCAATCTGTACCCGATATGTACCCGATCTGTTTTCGATCATCCCGAACGAGCAAAGGTCTAGATCGTCGTGTTGAGGTTGTGTAAAGCTCGCGCGTAGGTCGGGATCATCGAGCGTCTGTAATCGACAACAGGTCGAGACGCAGTCGTGTTGTACGCCTTTTAGTCGAGCTGGATCGGGCTTAGTCGGGAAATTTAGAGGATCCGAATGATCGAGTTGATCTGATCTGCAGTTGGAACACACATTTAAACCGAGGCTGATATTTTCCCCATGCAGATTATCTTTCCTGTGCAATTCCCTACCCTCATATTAAATGAGTGGGCTGTTTTCTTTTGCCGTCCCTGTATAAGCAATTAAAACCAGTAAAACCATATGAAAGCATCGTCAGTGATCACCCTGAGGCAACGTATCGCGCACTTAAAAACGAACTACTAGGTATAGGTCAGTAAAAGAGATCCAAATATAAAGCCTTATTTACATCAATACTGAACGATATCTTTGTGAACCAAATCAAATAAGATGATCTTTATGCGCAGGTCAATAAAATAATCAGAATTAATATGATTCGATCGGTGAAAGCGTGTTGTAATGGATTTCTTCTGTCTCGAAGGGGTAAAATAAAATTAGTAAATAATAGAATAAGATAAAATCACCGTATTGTGATACTTGATTCTGCCTAGGTAAAACAATGAAGTTAACCAAATGAAGAAACGCATATCACGGTGTTACGTAGATTAAGTTGTAGATTTAGTATACAGTGGCCACCATCAAGCTAATGAGTTACAGAAACTGTTTAATTCTATGTTTTTATAACATACATTTTTTAGAATTAAGCAAACAAGTTATTTTTTTCAATTATGCTACAGCACGTTCCGTGCGAACAATAAAACGTTGATATCTATATCTGACAAAATGGTATTTTACGGCAGTTAGTCAATCAAGCATTGGCGAAGCGAGTTGCCTACAATCGTCACGACAACTGCTAGCCCTGTTTGTGACTAATGTAAAAAGACATGTGTACGATAATGTGGGTATGTGGTTGTCAGTACATCTTATAACTTAAGCAATTGAAATAATTCCCGTTCAAGGACTAGGTAAACGCGCAGAATAACTTCGCAAGACGTCCTATGTTCGGCTCCCATACGGAGTACAACTGAAACTTAATAAAACAATATTTAATGTTAAGCAAATTGCAACCATGCTCTAAACAGTCAGCTGATGAATAAATGTCAAACATTTAAGTCTAGTTGTAAAGCTGCAAGGCATGCACAATTGTTTTGACACGGGCATAAAACTCAATATACCAGCTATTATGTCAGTGACGGCGGGGTACAATCCAATAACGCACATACCTACAATGCGCGCTGAGAATACGATAACGTGGTAATATGCACACATTTCCTAATAGATATTACCGCAAAGATGACGTTTTTGGTGTAAATCAGAAATATTTCGGAACAAAACACCAACTTATACAGTGTTAAAATATTGGTAATATTTAAGATACTGTAATTCTTAATTTAGATCTATAATAGGAAAGCATTCAAGAACAATACAAGCAGGCCTTATTAATATGTATAATAACATTAATAAAACACAACACACATAAAATGAACATTGAAAAGGAAAAACAAAAACATGCAAACTCGATTTGTATTTTTTGGTCTTAAGTAAAACATATTTTAATATATTTATGCAAATGCGTATTAAAATTTCCAACAACATGAATATGTATTTTTAACAATTTGTCAGTTCATGTTAAAATAATAAATGCAGGCCGGGAACTTACCTAACACCCCTCGTATGTACACATATAATGCACATTTAAATATCATATCAATCCAGTTATAACGTAGTCACTTTCGTAAACCGAACCTTTCACGTTTGCGGTTTTGCTACCCTTTCTTCAGTTTAATATTACTTACTACAGCTGGTGTTAAGTGCCTGTGTGGCGGCTGTAAAATGTCGCCCCGTACTTCATCATTGTGTAGTCATATTTTTCTGGTCCTCGGGGATCATTCACTGTATGTTTGTTTACATTTGAAAATGGAGTTCCGCTCATGCGCTAGGGGGCGTCAGTGGTGTGGCATCTTTCATTACCACTGATGAACAGCATCAATAAAACCGAGGCTGCTGTTTTCTCATTCAGACCTTGTTTCCTGAGGGCTACCCTTTCTTCAGTTTAATTATACCGTTATGCTGTCAATTGTTAGCTGCCCCTCTAGGACTTCTTGACAAAAATGTCGTAATAAAAATATGACATAACGTTCGTTGCCGCTATTCGCGTAATTTCATTTTGTTACTAATCTTAAATTTCGAATGCATCTGTAATGCAATCCATCACATAATAAAACAAATTATAAAGCATTAAAAGAAGAACAGCTTTTATTGTTGAATAAGGTGCTATTTTTGCCGCTATTCACGTAATTATAATATTTATTGCAGTTTATTAGATATAATGCACTGTATGTTGTCAATATATTGTAACTAATCCACAGGCTCGAGTGCATTTAATCTATCCCACTATAATACAATAATTGTAATAAATCACTAAGAATAAAGAGAAGAGCAGCTGCTATTGTTGGAATAAGGCGTATAGTTCTGACTCCCCCAGAAGTCTGATGTAATAATAAAGTGTTGGATTTAGCGCTAAATCTCACAACGGTAGATATGTGCCACCTAAAAGCAGATATTATACAAATGTTATTAAAATTTCCAAAGTGAAAACATCATTAGGTATCATGATTTGTAAAATGCGCCTCGTACTACATCATTGAGTTGATATATATATTTTCGGGTCCTCTGGATCATGGATGCTATGTTGCTTTGGTTGTAAAATAGAGTCTCGCTCATGCGCTTGGGAGTTAATATAGTGACATGGTTTCATTTCCTCGATGAAAATCTTAAGACAACCAACGCTGCTATTTGAACACTGCAAACTGTTATTCCGATTAAATAGACTGTGTTGAGCGGTGACTGGTTTCAAGGTATTACTGAGACAGACATTCTTTAAACATTCGATATCTGTTTGATCAAAATATGTCACTCACATACAGACCATCCCCTATATCTGATCAAAACACAAAACGATAGGGGTTTCAAGTGGTCTTCTTTGCAGTAGGAAACACAGGAGTATTGCATCAAGAAGAAAACCAGACGTATATAAAACCTCACTTTATGCTTCTTTTATGCAGATATGTCAAGTAAATGAATTAAATTTAAATTAATTTAAACTCACGTTCTGTGCAAACACTAAACCATTGGACTGTGACTAACAGAATTCGTATTACATCAGTCAGATATGGGTAATGCAATATTTACCTTTCTCTAGTTATGAATAAGCTTTACACAGTTTATTGTCTTTCCTACGGAGGATATTAAAGAAACATTTCCTTGTTTCCTACAGTTGACTCTAGGTAGCGAGCACGATATTATGATATTGGGATAAACTCAATTATGTTTGTGGACAGTGACAGTGGAACGTAGTGAAAACAAAACGCAGATACCTACACATCTTAATGGGAATATGGTACCGTGCTAATGTCCACAATCTTCCAGAAGGTTGAGATACTACCACAATTTATGACAGTATTTCATACAAAGCAGATGGATAGTGTACCAATACATCAAAATGTGTGCAAGTATATTAATAATGTATAAGATAGTGTGATATGGTGATAGTACCATTCATTTAGACATGAAAATACGTAAGCATTCAAAAGATACAAGCGATTGTGTAATATAATGTGATGAAAGGAAACAAACATTAAAGATAAGTTACAACTTAAGCATTTCAACAATAAATTAAAATAAAGCTGTAAAATGTGCATAATTGGGGTTTTCATAGAAATACAAAGATGTTTAAAACATAACGTTGCACAATTACATAATGCTAATATGTTATAATTGCAAAATGTCTGGTTCGTGATTTTGTTAGATATAAAATTATTTTCTATTGGAATGAATCATCTCCTTTAAACTAGGATCTATAACGTTGTTCTGTCCAGTGATACACGCTTTTCCCGGATAATGGATTTGTTATGTTTCGATTTTATGTTAATCAAAAATGGTAACCACATAGCAGTCAAGGTCTTGTATAGTAAAAAGGCTAAGATTGTTGGCTTGGCGCTGTTTATATTGCAAATTATATTTCAGACAAAACCACCCCCCTTATCTTCAGTCTCGTTAGTACCATTCATAAAGGACCATTAATGTTTCATGAAAACCTTTTGTTTTGTTTCAATGGCGATAACGACACAATAATTTGTAACATCCTTCCGAGCAAGCCAATAAAGACACTATTATGAGAGACTAATTTGGCAGCGTATTGATTAGCTTATAGGTGTTCAGGTGCACAAAGACAGTATGTATTTTAACCTTAAAAGCCACTAAATTATTATTTTTCTTTGCACATGAAATCAGGTGGCTATATAAATGTACATATTATGTTCTTTCGCCTGTTTTCCTTCGTAACCAGTAGATGCTTATTCCAAATTGTGTTCTTATAACTTAACTATATGTTTGGTGTGCCGATATATTTATATAAGGTATAAGTGTTATTTACATCTGATAGGCAAAGCTATTGGCAGGGAGCGCGATTCCGTATACCCGTTCGATAATGAAATTAATCAAAAAATTTTTTTATTATTTTAGCTTACAATTATACAGCGCGTAAAGTTTCATTTAGCGTTTTCTAAACGAATCAGGTTTTAATTTCTATACTGATAAGAAATTATTAAAGGCCAGTAACGAACTTAATTACATCGTGTCTTATATTCAACAATATGAACTGAAATAATGTTTCATTTAAAGCGAATACTGCTTAAATAAATGGTAGTTTAAAAGAAGATATCGGGGAAATAATATATAGTAATCAACAAGTCGGCACAGTTTAAAGGGTTTGGGCTTCCCGGAAGTCTGGTTTAGAGACACACACACACTCACACACATTCGAAAGAATATACTTTCTTGATACAAACGTTGTGTGGGCATCAAAACATATCTGGTGATGCCTTAGTAGGTCCTCTAACGATCTGGCAAGTTGTTTAAAACTTTTAAAGAATATATCATTTACAACGACTTGCCCAGTGCAACAAATACATTACAAGTTTTAAACGCATTGGCAACCGATAGAAGAGAAATTAAATTATCAAATGATAGGTGCTGCCCAAAACGATTTAGCAACAAGAAAGGTTTTCTACCAATATATTATTTTCTTGTGTGTCACCCGACCAGACCACAGGGAAGTCTCTTAAGGTAATAGGAGTGTAATGGATTTACATATTTGCAGCTAGGTAGAGGGTTTAAAAACCTTTTTTAATTAAATATATGCCATTTTAAGACGATCCACCGCACCGCTTTTCTCAGTTTTTGCCTTTTTGATTTTATAAACAAGATTGAAAATTTTCATTTCATTCATATTAAAGGGAGGTAAAAAGGTGAAATATTTTTCCCTTTAATCAAATTAAAGCAAATATAGGTTACTTCCATTTAAAAAAATATTTTCTATGGTTGAAAAGTATAATCATAATACATATAGCATTTTAATGAGGAAATTCTTGTTTATAGTCTGATAAAAATATACAAATGTGTATCTTTCATAGTCCATTACAGAACTATTACCTTAAGAGAATAACTTGTATAGTTATTAAACTAATAATGATTGTGTCAGTGTGTAACCACATTTGCTAAATTTAACATGTAGATAATTCGAACAAATATTAAACGTTTGGTAAAAAACTAAGTATGGATAATGTAACATGCTACTCTTGTGGAATATATGACGAGCAGAAATGTAATGCTTGTAATTATTTAACGAGTTTCAAAAATACAAAACTTGATATAATCAACATCCAATATGCTACTTATTAACATATAATGGTAATCGATAGCCTTCGCCGTCCGCCGTACGTCGTTCGTTCACAATTTCACTAAATTATGTTCTCTGAAACCGTTTATTGAATTTCGATCAAACTTCACAGGAAAATCCTTGCGCTGTCCCAGGACCAAAGTTGTTAAAACGGCTACTATTGCTTATATAAGTAGGATGTGAAAATATATTTCCAAAGTACGGTTATCAATTTTCTTTGAAACCCGAATGTCTAGAATGTTAATATTTGATTGATAACATTATCAAGATGTATTCTACTGCTTTTGTTCAAGTGGTGCTCCTGCAGTTGAAATTGGCCTCATCCTAGGGAGCACACGTTTACATTAGATTGCAAAGAAAACATTCTTAAAGGACCACTTCTCAAACAATGCCACTTTTCATGGAAAATTACATGAAGGAAACCTCTTCCAACATGTATAAAATCGTTACGCTAGTTTTGATGAACAGGTCAAGGGGACTCAGCTGAGCGACCAGAGCGTCGTGTGACAATGTATTGATATTTTAAACATGCCAAGAAAAAGCCAACTTTAGGTATCACGCCGATACAACGTGTCGCACTTTTAAACTAGATGTGTGCCTTCGAACAGACATAACACCTATACGTCCAACTACTGGATCACCTTTTATTTCCACTTCTTAGCTTAACATAACAATAAATAAAAGATCTGCTTATTTTGTTATGACGAAACGAAATGTACTTAACTCGTAAACTAGTACATTAGCTATAACTACAGTAACATTAATGCCGCTACGTCTACTCATGTTTGTAATTGACGATTAAAGATGAAACACGCAGATGTATGTAGATTTATCTGATAACGTTATGCGTTATGTTTTATGTTCCACTAAAGCAGTTTTCTAAAGACAGTGTTTATAATAAGCACATGATGGGAAACAGATTGATGCCGATATTTATAGGAATATGCTTATCATTAATCAAGCCTCAAGTTTAGTTGTACTCTAAATAATTTATGTATTAATAATTCATTATAAATGAGGATAATGTCTTACTTTTGCCGTGTATATTATATACTTAGTAGTGTGTCTTTTATTATGATAATAAAAGCATGTATTATTATGTTTTAAGCAGGTATTGCATTTTATTAAATACGTTTTTCGGTTCTTCCCACACTCTTGAGCGTTAAACAAAAGACAAATGCATATGTAATAATTGAGCATGAAATGAAAATGTGTATCATACAACCTTAGCGTTGAATATGAGGATATGGTAATCTCTGTTTTATTAGCCCAGGCAAAGCCTATTCGCAAATCCATAGACCACGGAAGCCAATGTTTCCTGTGTTGTTTGTTACATTATTAAAGATAATTAAAATGGTTTGCTCCATCTTCGAGTCTTATGATTTGTGTGTTATTTTTTGTCTTCTTGTTAGTTTTAATTGTATTATTGTTCAAATAATTTAGAGGAATCGTTAAAGATCCACATCATGCAATTTATGGCGCTCCAGACCCTGACCTCTAAGACTAGTTCGATGATACAGAAAACACAAAGATAATGGTGTCGAAATATGATACCTTTTTAACTGTCAGTATAATGTATGTGACCTGAAGCACTGGACGGACTTTCATTCGTATATGAGGGGCAAACACTGCGCGAGATCACCAGGTTTGCATGAAGCGTGTAACAGATTGATTCCAAATACCGGCACACTGGGAACATGCAAAATGCCTTTTAACCATTCAAAACAAATCCTTCAAACATAGCCACCTTTCAACCGACACCCGTTTTAAAGTTGGTTTAATTAGACTTAGATTTGAGGACGGTGATTAAACAATAAAAATACAAACATGTTAAATGTTAAGAAGAAAGGCAATACTTTGTAAACAGTTCATGCTTTATATTGTATAAGTTGCACATATGTCCAAATAAAATATCACAATAGTGCAAGAAAACGTTCTGGCAAACATTAAGTCTTTGATCTCTGTCTGACAAAAACATGTTTAAAGGCGGTCAGAGGCCGTTATTACAACCGCATCGTACTCCGGCATCGAAGGAGCTTAGCGGATTTCATAAATCACGTTTCTTTATACACAGAGGATATTAAAGAAGCACGTAAAGGAAATAAGTTCTTACAGTTGAGGTTTAAATGAAACGCACAAAAACGCATAATGTTCGAAAACCAGAAGTGATATGAGGTAATGTGAAACATAATAGTCATGTTATTTCTGTAACTTCACAATAAACTGTACGTAGTTTGACACTGAATTGAAACTCAATATACTACACGAATTTATATTGCTAGTGACACTTTTCCAGTAGCACAGTGGAAAAATGTTTTATATTGTGGCGCGAAAAGCAATCGGCGATATCGGAGACTTATGGAAATAATAAGCGCATGCGTGTAACGCATCTATTTGAAATTTGTCTAATAATAGATATAAGGTTGGGATTGCGCAAATAGTTTTTGTTCTTTACTCTATATTAAAATCACAAAGTTTGACACCAGTTATTTTTATGACCAAGGAATATTCTGATATGTCACTATGCATGGGTAGAAAGATAAGGC
>Ga0224511_10002465_pt1 | contig 12480 bp, 2 predicted proteins | sample SF_May12_sed_USG_2_FD_169988 | JGI IMG/M metagenome (GOLD analysis project Ga0224511, IMG submission 169988) | Sediment microbial communities from San Francisco Bay, California, United States - SF_May12_sed_USGS_8_1 | ecosystem: Environmental > Aquatic > Marine > Sediment | place: USA... | reverse complement strand
AGTAATGTTTACAAAACAAATCTAATAAACACGGATGAAATTGGCATCTATTGCACTTGTGTAATTTACTGACTATATTCAGCATTGACAAGAATGTAATTTATCTTTTGTCACGAATCTCTGCTCTGAACAACCTCGATTATTGTAGGGGTTTAATAAGCATTATAAAACTATCCGCCGAGATGTGTTAGGGTGCAAATGGATTGAGTACAAATGTATGCTAAGTAGAAGCGCTAAACATAGTTCAATGCCTTTCCTGAGATGTATTTCGCCTCAGTGTTATGCATATCTTTGGCGGTTTCTTGTACGTATTTATAGTTTTTACATATATAACACAAAAGTCATTAATTTAAATACAATTAATAACTTTAATTATTGTTAGTAACGGCATCCTTGTATGAAAACCATAAATTGAAGAGGTGTTCAAAGAACAAATGTTATACACAAACTTGATAGGGTCAAGTTTAAGGGCACAGTGACAAAATGAACATTTAATTAAACACGTACTGCTTTGTTTATTGATACGGAACATCCTCAATATGAAGGCCCAGTAGAGTTCGTTAACTCCTAATTATATACTGCAATGTTACAAGAATTTGTACTCAATGCAGTACGCACATAACATGGTTGGTTGTTCATACGATAAATTATAAGTGATTTTCGAACTTGAATCGTTTTATCGTTTTAAACTGATGAACGAGAAAGCCCTAAGAAAGCATAGCCTGCATAGGAAAGTAGCAGCCTCGGTTTTATTGAAGCTGTTCATCACTAGTAATAAAAGATGCCACACCACTGACGCCCCCTAGCGCATGAGCAGAACTCAATTGCAAATCTAAACAGAAGTGTTTAATGCTTACCAAATGTCTTATTTATGCAGTACACACAATATTTTTAACGACTTAACGTTGTGCTTTTTAACACGTATCTTCCGCTATTTGTTGCGAAATAACGATTCGACATGAAAAATATCCTATTTAGACATAAGAAGGTTGTTAAATACATCACGCTCGAATCTGTTTTGTGATGCTTTGGCCGTATTATTATAAGTGTTCAATCAGAATCATCGTGTTTAAAGAAAATCGTTAAAAGAATAGTTAATGGCAAAAAGTCAGAGCAAGAAAACCCACGAGCGTTACTTTCGAAACGTTAGATAAAACCTTTGTTTCAAAGTTGTCAGTTTGCTTACTCTGGAGTTTGAAGAAAAATTTGAGACATTATTTATACATAAATTTATGCCCTATGGTGCCTTTTGATGTCCCGAATTAGTGAACAAACATTTATCTTTTCGTTTGGCATAAATGTATTTTGTTTAAGAAGAACACACAGGTGAACTGTTAAATTGACGCTTTGTTAACTTTAATCAGTGTCTTACAGTATACAACAACTTGTTTAAAAGATGTCACTCTTAAATGGGGATGTTAAACAACTAATTCTAAAACGAGGATTGGATGTTGTCGTCTATTACGTAGAGGCAATTTACTGCAAAGTGCATTTAATAGAGATGCAAGTTGCCTTCTATTTAATAATTTGCCTTTAACGACTTCAATTATGTTGAGTTAAAATTAAGCATTATTACCTCTTTCCCTGATATCTGTAATAAAACACATTCATTGTGTATGCTTAGCAGATCTATGCATTAAATGATATTTAATATAAATTGAGAGATGTTGAAAAAAGAATGTTGTATACAATGTGGAGTTTAAGGGCACCATGACATAATGGCTCGTACAAAAACCAACACACAGAACAACACAAAAACACGTAGAACACCAAGACGTAACAGATATTTAGGAAAAAATATGAAATAAAGACAAAAAGCCATTATATTAAACAGAATGAATATTTATTATGTCAAGTCACGAAAACTTTATACAAATATGACAGAATAGACACATGTAAACCTGCCAAACATAAAGAATTACGTCACCAATATTTACCCACAAAGCAGCAAAAGCTAAGTCAGCGTCACGACATTTATGAATTCAAATAAAATGTAAACTGAAAATACTATGCGTAATGAATATAATGTTAAGTACAATGTACGCAAACATTACAATGTGTTGTTAATACTCGCATGTAAATAACCTGAGAAAGATAAAGTCCTAAGGATACATAGTTTGCATGGACAAACACGGCCTCGGTTTTATTTAAACTGTTTATCGTTGGAAATGAAAAATAACGCAAACATCCACAGATACCAACATTTTGTTTATAATTTTTGGAATGTTGTGCAACGTGCACCATAACTGCAGACGTTCACTTTGTTCGTTATAACTTTAACAGTTAAAGGCGCATTAGTGTTCAGCATCACCAAATTTAAATTAAAAATAGTGTATAGTAACATTACTATTGACGGCCTACTTTCGTTGAAGTTATAAGTTGTTGTTGATATAAAAAAATGTAGCCCTTTGGAAAAATGTTTTATATTTATTTCGGCAAAATCGAAGACTTACGGAAAGAATACGCATATTCGCTTTACGCCAAAACAGCATGGTAAAAACACGGATTTTTTACCAATCTGCATCCATCTTATTCTTCCATCCGTAATTATCAACAATCAATATTTGCTAACAACATGGTTGATTTTAAACTTTTATGTCCAAAGTTCTTGTAAACACATTTGGAATAATTTCTTTTTGCTGAACACTAATGCGACTTGAAAGAAAGAAAAGTAAATATAATATATAATATGTATTTGTATGTTGATAATTCATTTAAAACTTAGATTATATCTGTTGATATAGGAAAAGCGTTATAAACGCTTCTCTCAGTTAAACCGAGTTGCCAAATCGATACAGGTCATATGAAGGTACCACAAAAAAGTGTTTGATACACTAAATACGTTGGCTTAAAGAAAATATAAGTTTTCGAAAATTTTCTTCTTAAGTTTGTTACAGGAAAAGACCTTAGTGGAGTCCCTTTAAGGCATGTGATGAATTATATTAAACTAACTGGGGTGATGGCTGATGATAAAATCACGACCTTGAACATTAAAACAGCACATTAACCTGAATTCATGGAATAAAAGTTATTAGCCTATAATGGGTGATATATTGAACTGACATCACAGTCCTAAGATATACTTGCCCCTTTAAAAATATGTAACATGCTTACCATGTAACATGTTGTATGGTAATACATTTTATTAGACTGAAACCCTCTACAAAACAGAACACAAGTATGTTGGAAATTGAATAAATGAAAACAGTTTTTTACAGACATAAGTAACTTTGAATTCGGCAAAAAATACAAACACTAACCGTGTGCTTTAGTGATTTGAAACATACAACACAACTTTTTGTCAACAGCTGAAATGCATTTGTCAAACGAATGATATTGGCTTAACAAATAAGTTACTTTCTGAAAGGGATCTATTTTATATGGCGGCTTTCAAATTAGATTTCCAAGACAGCATCTATTTTCGTCAATGAGCAGTCTTTTTGTACCGCTGAAGGTATGCAAGAGACAAGACTCTGTGCCCGATCAAATATTGGAAATTGTTTCTCTCTATGTTTAAATAGCTTTCCTACTTTTGGTTTGCGGGGGTTATCCATTAGACAAATTGATAAATTGAAGTGCATTCAATAAAAGATTGGATTGTTTTTTCGTCTTCTACCAATGTGAACGCTTCATTGTCTTTCATACAAAAAATATGCTTAGTTATGTTCAAGTTGAGTTCGTTTTCCCAAGTAGTTTTCCCTCCGCATCGTAATCAGTGACAGTATATAGTACCAAATTACATGTAACAAATAGACAACAGTGTATCAGACAACAATATTTAAGTCGTGACGGATTCTGTACACAATTCTTACCTCCTTACTGGGGTATATTTCACTTGTGAAATCCCATTTAATTTGCACATTTGACATAAAGCTTAGCATGTAAACAAGAAACAGTCTTGCTTTCTGATGAGTGAAAATCATAAAGTCACGTTGTTCCGGTTTTAACTTGCATGTATATAAATTGAAGAAACGTTTAAAAACAAATTGCATACAAAGTAGATTGGGTCAAGTTTAAAGGCAATATAACAAAATGACCCGTACTAAAAACAAACATACATTGGAACAGTACTAAACAAGCACGACAATAAATACATCAGACATTTAAAATGAACTGTGTTTGTTGTTGTTGTTGTTGTTGTTTTTGATGTTGTTTTTGTTGTTGTTGTTGTTGTTGTTGTTGTTGTTGTTCCCTCCCTCTACACCCAGGCCACTTAGAATATGATCAAAAAGAAAATTTAAAAACAAAAGTATTCTGTCCATGAAACTATGTTAAATGTAACTATTTTTAACAGGAAGGATAAACGTTTACCCGTTAAACGTTAAGTGTTTGTTTTTCTTACTTATATACTACATTTATCCATTAGTAGATTTACATTGATATTAAAATTGTAACATTCAACCCAGAATCAGGAAGGTAGACATCCCTTTAAAATAGATAATGTTTGCACAATGTGTTACTGATTCTTAGACAAATATAGCATATATTGTACATGCCGAGTACGATATGTTTCGATATATAATAATCTTCCTATTCATAACCTGAAACAAATAATACTCCATGTTCCTTAAGTGTACGTGTAACTTCCTTTCAATTTTCTATCATTTTGTTCATATTGCAAGTGGCCCGGGTAGAGAGAGTAAAACCATTATTTTCATTTTCTTCTCAAAACAATGTTGAGAATGTGTAACGTTTGCTATAGCCGAAAACTGGTTTAACCCCCCCCCCCCCCAATGAAAGTCATTGACCGAACCAAGACGGTAACTTATCATTTCTTGGAGAAATCATTTTTAGTTATAAAGGTCTGTTGCGTCTTGTTTTTCTGCGTTTATTGTGCTGTTATACGAGTTTGGATAAATATTTGTATAAAAACAAAACAGTACATATCTATTATTCAACTGATGAAAGGGAAATGTCTGTTTTGCGTTCCTCGTGTTGTGGTAATTGTTTGGGTCCTTGTGCTGGCCATTTTGTCATGGTGCCCTTAAACTTGACCTGTCTACATTGTTAACAACATTTTTTTTCGAACATCTCTTCAAATAATAGTATGTCTACGTTTCATGACATGTACACGTTTCCACTAGGTTTCGGATGACATATAGTAAATGTTTTAATATGTTATTGCTATAAGGCAAATATTCCTATATAATGACGTGTTATTAAAGTTTATATACATAAGGTCTGCTTTAATTAATGCGGCCGTAGTATAACCTTTGCTATAACAGGACAACATTACATGAGATTCGCGAAACTTTATTAAATGGAACTGATGTTATTTATTGACATGATATGGTGCTAGAGGTAACCAGAGAAAAAGCGGCGTTCTTAGGAAGCAATGCATGTGGAAAATTAAGGCATCGAACTTTTTGTGAAGTTGTTTATCGATGGTAATGAAAGATGCCACACCACCGACGCCCCCTAGCGAATGACTGAAACTCTTTTTCAAACCAAACTAACATTACAATCTGAAATTCCAGAGGACAAATAAAATTATTACGATAGTGTAGTACGGAGCGACATTTTAACGCCACCACATAAACATTATAATGACATGAGTTGTAGTAAGTCAAATTAATCAGAATTAATGAGACGCTGATGGTGACAATGTGTGTTCCGAACGATCAGTCTATGCTATATGTGATTATTTAAAAAAACCTTCCTAGAAAAATATCCGTTTTTTAAAATGCACCCGTATTGTACTTCTGATTTTAAATATTCGTTATGAATTTTATGCCATGTGGTTAATTACAAAATATGCGGATCCATAAAAGGATTCTTCTACAAGTGCATCTAAATTAAGGACAGGATTCGTAAGCCTTTTACTATTTTTAAATTCGTGATTAAGAACAAGATAACTAAACAAGTCATAATCAATAATAAGTAGACATAACTTCAGCTTTTTTACCCATTTAACATCTTCATTATGTTGTGCTGTTCGTGTTTTTAACACTGCAAGGCAAATCGCGAAACAAAAGCTTGCGAGATTGTTGTTCTGTAAACGAAAGGGTTGGCATCTCTTTTCTTGTACAAAATATCGGTGCTGAATGACTATCTTCTGTATTGCCTTCATTCGACATTCGAAAGCTATTTCCGCCAAAACGAACTGATAGGGCGAGCAATACAGAAACACAATTACAAAGAAGCTACGTAGTTTTGATGTAATCAGTATACGGTGGTTCGAGAGCTAATAGGATGTCACTTGGGCAAATACACCATTTGTAAGGACACTTGATTTTTGACCTTATTTCTACGTCACCTACTTTGCTTTTCATTAGTTCAGATATTCCTTCCAAAGTTAAAAACCTCTGGTTCGTTATTTGTTTAAGGTCGGTTTCGAGCATACGAACAATCTTCGTGTTTATCTACACTGAATATTTAATCTAGTTTAATAACTGTATATTTGCTGTTAATTAAATGAAATCAAATTAATAACCTTCTTTATACATCATTGATTTTGAGCGTCGAGTCTTTCTATGACAATTTTGTCATCCCTATTGTATAACACATGATTTCAGTTTTCCCAGCACCGTATTTGGATCATGGTTATGTTTACACAACTAGGCTACTCGTACATTTGATGACGTTTTAACCAATAATTGCTTAATTAAAACATTGAGCAGACATTCTGCATTTCAAACGAACAGCACTCACCACACAGCATACCCACCTTGGATATAAAATATCGGTTTCAAAATGAACGCTTGGACTTTTTATTCTACAATATGCTACGCATGTTTCTACTGGACAACTACTTTTGCTGACCAGACATCGTCGCTATTTATAAGATCAGTGTTTGAAAACGGGATAAGCGTCAAAAATGTGACGTCACCAACCATTCGTAGCTGTCTAGCAAATTGTGGAACCACGTGTAGTGCCGTAAAATACAACCCGAACACGACCGAGTGTCGTATGTACATTCACGTGCTACTGAAATCGCCAATCGAAGCAAATGTAGACTCAGGAGAAATAACGTATGTGAAGGTTAGTTGTTTTAATTATTTTGTTTGTTTGTTTAATAAGCCCAAAATTGAAATGTTCAAGAGCAAGACCTGTTTGATAGTAAAGCTCTATACGTTTACCAACAGATGAATGCATTTGCTTGTCTACCTAGAATAATGAAATTGCAATTAAAGTAAATACATCATTTTCACAGAAATACCCGCGAGACGTTCGTTTCCAGGCGATCACCGGTGACAACACAACCTTCGATTGGTATCAATCACGAGCTGTGTGTGAAACCCTCGGACGCAACCTTGCAATCATCAAAACTGAAGCTGACATGGTGGAACTAAACACCACCGTTAGTCTTTCTAAGCTTCACCAACAGACGACAGACATAGAAAGAAACAAATTTTATAATGGTCTTTTTCGCAAAACTGCTGCCGAGGACTGGAAATGGTACACAGGAGAGACCCTGGACGTGGCATGGCCGTATTGGCAGGTCGGGCAACCAGACTCAACCAACGACAATGTTTGTGCCAGAGTTTTTCTTTGGGACACTCGTTGGCTTCTTGCTTACGACAGTGGTTGCGATTTCGGCTACCGTAATATAATATGTGAATGACTCAAAAGTTCTCTTACATTCTCTTGAAAGCATTATTTATAACTTTTGTCAGGATACTTTTGTAAATCAAATTAGATATTTAAAGGTGCAGGTACAATCTCTTATCAAATAGAGGATATGTGAATTGATAAAATATGTTAATATGTTATGTTAATTCATGTGTTGTATCTGCACTAACAAGATAGGTACGTAATAAAAAATAAGATGATGTCAGTCTTATTCGCGAAACAGTTGATGACTGCAAAATGTACACTGTCGGGGCATGTCCGAACTGGGCTGTCGGGCAAGCATAACCAACTTCCGATTATGTTAGTATTATGATTCTTCTTTATGACAATGTGTAGCTTAATATTCGAGAATGTGAGTGCCAATACAAAACCATTACTGGTCAATTCAAATAACTGAAACAATTGGAGGTGACAGTTTAACATCATGTGAATCTTATATAAACGGAACAGACAAACGAAAAAGAAGTGGGAGACATAACAAGGTTTTACTATTTAAGAGATTCTATGCAGATAATTGACTTAGTAATTCATATTTTAGCCTACAAAATCGTTGCCCTGGGGAAAAACGGCCACTTTTTGGCGCTGGACGAAAACCTAAAAACCTAAAAAAAATCGTACTAATCCGTTCTGCTGTGGTGACACGAATTTCGCGGCCTTAAAGAATTCTTTGACGTTATTTCTGGCGATTTTAACAAACAAATATAAAAATAAAGAACACACTCTTTTTGTAGTTAATCAGAAACATTATAATGTTAGATTAATAAGATTGATACGAAACCAACATTCTGAGAAATAAGGTTTAACAATATGATTAAGTCCAAATTTAAGACTTTTGGTTTAGTTTGGTATTTAATTGAAAATTATAAAAAGAAATATTAAAAATTATATAAATCTCAATAAGGTTATAATGTTCATCGTGTGTCTTAAATCAAAGATACGGTTTTAGATTGCCTTAATTTTAAGTTACTACAATGTACAATTTGTATAGTTTCATCTACTGGCATACGTTTTGGTATGGGCAATCTCTAATCAACGTGTTTTTACACATACACAACTAAAATCTCAAAAGTAATTCCTTAAAGCACATTAGATTAGTTAGAATGAAACATTTTAAAATTGCCGTAGATTTTGTTAAAAAAAGAAAAATCCGAAAAACACAAAAATAGTTTTTTTCTAAATGTCTGTTGCGTAATGGTGTTCTACGTGTTTTTGTGTCGTTCTGTTTCGGGCCATGTTGTCATGGTGCCCTTAAACTTGACATATCTACATTTACAACATTCTTTATTTGAGCATCTCTTCAAATTATAATGGTAATAACTTGTGGTTAAATGTCAAGAATTCTTCCCCATAGACCCTTTGTACAAGTATACGACGCCTGGACTGCAATGTTTCTAATTTATGTCTAACAATACAGACAGTATTTTCACTTGTTTTTCCATGGAAACCAGTACTTAGTTCTTCCGCCTGGTGTTTTGTTACCAGATGTATGTTACTTAATTACTTTATTTTACATACATAATTTATTTTACTTTATTCATACAATATAGGCATAGGTCTCGGCTTTGTAATAGTAATATATCTTTTAGAGATAATGTTTAGCGATATAAAAAAGGCCATACTTTAAAATGTTTTTGTTTCGTTTTTTTTTGTTTTATCGACAATTAATAATGTAATAATTTCGATAGTGTTATATCATACCATACATCAAAGCAACGATAATGTTTTAAATTGTGTTCATTTTAAAATGAGTTGGATATCGTAATGCCAAAGCGTCACGAAAGCGTATAATTCAACCAAATTCATATTGTCAAAGTATTGTATTAACCATTATAATAAGTTTTAAATTTACATCTATAGTCTAACAATATTTATAGATACAAATAGGATATTCCAATTTAAAATTTATGTTCAATTACATTATTTATAAACACATAACACCAAGTATTCATTTCATTTGAAACACATTTGTAATTTGTAATCACATGAGTAAGAGTGCAGTCATATAATTATGATGTTTGATTTTGATTTAAATTACCGTTGTAATTTGTTTGCAAAGACTTGCAGCTAGAAAAGAAGTATCAGGCAGTCTTCTCAATACGTATATTGTGAGAGTGTACAAAGACTGCAATGTTCTCACTATAGGCAGTAAATTAACTGTTGCCCCGTGGTCAAAGTAATTACATTGACAACAATGATGTTCCTGGAAATAATTGTATGCCGTTATTGCCTTTAACAACAAGTGCCAACACCATTACATTATGGAATGCCGATGTCGGAAATGTTTGTGTGTGTAGGTTTTAGCAGTAATAAGGCTTCTGTCTAGCGAACAGATTAAGGTGTTTTATGTATGATTAATCTTTTGCTGCTATGACACTGCTGTCAGTAGTGTTAACTTGTAAATGAAAATAAATGCTTGCAATTGTATTTTACTTATGCATGTTTCATTAGAATTTCAATTCGCATCCCCGATGAAGCTGAATGGAAATCATCTTAAAAAGTGTCTTATATAACTAAACACAATGATGTATGAACAGAATAAAACTTTGAGGGTGTATTTTTGTAAATGATGCTTAGTAAAAGTTTAATTTTGCGACAATCTGCAACAATTATTTAAAATTGTGAAAATTAATGTCGTTTTATACAATAGCTGATTTTTCAATGAATGAAAACAATGTATTAGCAAAAAAACGACCCCGAGACCTAAAATGGGAACCTTTCCAGGGTTTAAGCATTTGGTACTTTTGGATCCCGGGCCAGGAGACAAAAATTAGTAAAGAACAATAACTATTGTTTATACTTTGAAAATACATATTACAATACCCTACCGCATTTATTTTTAAAAAAAATGAGTGGATGTTGTCTTTTTACGGAGTTAATTTACCGAAAAATTTCAGCATTTAATTTAACAGAATTGTCTTCTGACTTTAGGATGTGTCTTCTTTCTTAAATATCTGTCCTGCCTCTATAACGTTATAGTTATATTGAACAAAACAACAAATTCTCTAGAGATGTGTCAGAAAACAAATTTATCAAGCCAACTTAGTAGAAGCATTAAAAGATATTGCAATGTGATAGAGATAACTCACTCGCGTGTTCTAAATATCCGGAAATTTGAATTGTATATTGATTTATTTTCTTATAAAATAACAACAAATCAAGCAACTTAAACTGAACAAGTAGTTTATCTAATTCCAAATATTAAAGATGTTACAGAACAGCAACTTGTACAGAGGCAAAATATACAGTTATGTTTCTAAGTAGACATCAAAGCAGCCTGTAATGACAAAATATCAATTATTTTATTCGTAAATAAATTTAATTTGACTCATTTGTGTATCCTTTAATTGGTTCATTTAGTCTATAATTCACAAATCGCATCACAGCGTGTGGTATGAATGTGGAGATAAATCAAAATATGTTATTCTTGGTACGTATTTAGTTTGTTAGATCGTACAGCATAATGTGCATACTGGTAGATAAAAAGAATTCAAAATTTTAGAATTAAAAGAAAATAAATGATTGTTTAAAGTTGGCTTTTATTTCATTATTACAACGTAGAAAAACATATTGCTAGGGGTCAGCAAACGATTATGTGTGTGTAGTTTTATTGGAAGAGACCTTTAGATGGCGTCAAATACCACACATGGAAGCTTCGGGCCTTTTGTTGTCAGACAAGAAGAATATGTAAAAGTGAAAATGTTGACACACGACGATGGACAGAAGTCGGTCACACTAGCTTACCTGAGCATACAGTACTATTTGGCGATATACATGTATATGTGAGCCAGCAACGCATATGTACGCCCTTACATTCAAATATTATGGATAAAATGCATGCGTATTTCTTAGTTAACATTATTATAGGTGTGTGCATAATTTATTTAAGTAAGGCCATTGAATATATGCACATGTCAACAATCCCTATCGTCTTTGAAATAATACCTTAACTTCAAGAAACATGTTCGTCCAGCTTTAATATCTCAGATGGATACTATTATATCGACTGTCACAATAAACCCTTTCATCTAGGGGCATTTTCACGTTTATTCCATTATATAATAGAAGCAGGTAGTTAGTAAACAGTCCAGTGTTCTGTTACAGAAGATATTTTGTTGGGTGATGGATTATATAACCTTTCTGAATGTTTTGATGCCAGAACGGCTGTAGAGCATTTTAAGGGCATAAAAGCATTGAATGCAATACTGTAAATCACTATATATTCGCGAGGGATTATATTTCGCTAATATTTGCGAGCAAGATCACTCGCGAATTCATAATTCTCGCGAAAGTTTGTTCTAACATTGTTATTAGATTATTTGTTCGAATCTGCGTGTCCGAATTTTTTATCAATGGACTTATAATGTTATCTAAGTCCATTCATAGTATTTCACAACATCTTGGAATTTGGTTTTAATTTGTCAATTTCAGTATGTTTTGTAAGTGAGTGCAGAGGTTTCTATTATGTTATAATAAACATGTACAGCTTTTGTGGTTTTCTAGTGGTGTCTTTACAGACTAAAAGCAAACAAACATTTAATTTCATATCGATTCTGTAGTGGTCAATCATGTTTTCACGTACCTGTAATACATTAAAGGCCAAACGAATTATGTTTCTCACCTTTGAACAATGTACCTATAAACTACTTAATGATATAATAAAAGGCGTGAATGGCAACATGATGACCTATTGTTAAAAAATTCGTTTAGAGGCTTAAAGCGTACTTTATATATTTTAAAGAAATTTTAGAAAAAAGCATACGCTGATGAATTAAGTTCATATCCTTATGGCTAAAGGACAACTGACAAGTACTCAGACTTTACAATTTGCGATAGTATGGCCACTCTAGATGTTTGGAGCGTAGACATTAGATAACCCTATGATTTGTTATATATGTTTCGCAATACTTA
>Ga0224511_10002464_pt1 | contig 12483 bp, 6 predicted proteins | sample SF_May12_sed_USG_2_FD_169988 | JGI IMG/M metagenome (GOLD analysis project Ga0224511, IMG submission 169988) | Sediment microbial communities from San Francisco Bay, California, United States - SF_May12_sed_USGS_8_1 | ecosystem: Environmental > Aquatic > Marine > Sediment | place: USA... | reverse complement strand
ACCATTGGCTGCCTTGCCATTAGATGCAATGCCATCAGGTGCCTCACCATTAGGGGTGGTACCATTACGAGTAGTACCATTGGCTGTCTGACCATTAGGGGTGGTACCATTGGTTATCTCCGCGCCATCTCCAAGGTCTATTTTAGTGATTTCTCCATTGTCATTTAGCATGGCTACCATTGAAGAAAAATTGTTTTTATAACCAGGAAATAGTAAGTAAAGTTCTTGTTGTACATGAATTACACAGGAGTATAATCAGACAACTTTTGTAATAGCTATAGTTGCTAGCTTTACACGCAGACGGTCATTGGAACAAACCCTTTGATAAATATTTGTGAAGTGACGACGAATAAAATCATGTTTCTTCACACTGCGTCGACCCTAGATTTAAACAAGATATTTGTTCACGGTTCGTCTCGAATTAGTTTGTTTACAGGCAGGAAATTTCACAGCGAGCCACCCTAATAACTGTGGTATTGCTGGTGGTTGGTTCAAGACTCTCGGGATATCTGAGAGATCTCCTCGGATCTTCGAGCTGTCAACCCAATCAACAATTGCTCACAGTGGCTCCAGTGCTACATGGTCAATCAAGCCCAGACTGGGCCAGCCAATCTTTTAGCTTAGGCGTACTCTACTAGGCGATCACAATGTTTTAAGTAAACGATGTTAGTGTATTAAGCTATGTTCTTCAGAGTCGCGTTCCTTTAAATAATTAACCAAACATGTAGACAAGGCCTGGCAAAATTAGGCTTGACCGTTTGGCCCACAGCATGAGGTGTTGGCCTAAGCAGAAAATTCTGTCATATTCAAAACCCCCAATAGTCAAGGAGTTATTGACTAAACATACCTTTGTTTGTGTATGCTTTTAGTGGAAGCACCACCACTCTTGTTTTTTCATGTATAGCTTTTCTTCTGTTGTTTACCATCTGGTACACAACATCCACGAGAGTGCCAACAACACATATCCCAAAGAAAGTACAATATACATAGCTGAAATGTAGGGAGCAGCTATGATTTAGTGGTTAGAACTCACGATTTGCATGCATCGAGTCATGGGTTCAAATCCCAAAAAAAGTCAATGGTGGTGACAAAAAAGGTTTGTAACCTTAATTCGCTCTTGAGCTCTGTCAACCAGAAAGCAAACTCCACTACATTATATCAATCATATGGAGTATAAGCAGAGGTAAAAATATCATTCACGACTAACCTTTTTATGATAACCATTTATTTTTGTCTGATAAAATTATCAACGCAGGGAATTGATTGATAAAGGGTCCTTTGGAAGACCAGGTACACTTCACGGGGAAACCCGGTTTGCGTGTGATTGGTTTAAAATGACGGGGAGTTGCACAAACATCACTAGCTCACCAGGCATGGACTTGAATCGAGGGCAATACATGGGTCAAGACGGTTGGAGGTCAATGTCTTTGGGGGTCATCAACCACAGCCCCATTTGCCCATCGCCAGCCGAGAACTCAACTACTAGAGGGAGAGGCAGATTTTTGACAACCATAGAATGATTATGACCCTGATCCACTGATTGGGACCTCCATTATTTTTACAAGCAGTATATTTCTTTTGTTGTATGGCGCCTTCATCTTTTTAGTGAAGCTGCAGCAATATATATTTGCTATTTCACCAACCAGTTATAGCTTAGCATGGAGTACCACAAACAGTTCAGTATCAGCGGTCGACCTCATTGTGAGGCGAGTTGTTGTGTTGAATTGGGTATACTGTGTGGAGCTTACAATCACAACAGGAACCTGTCATGATTGGGATCCAAAATCAGTTCTCACAATTGCTAGTTAAGAGATCTAGAATTAAGCTATTCTGCTATTTATAGAGTACATATGAAGAAATTACATAGTGGCTTTAGCTCCAGTAGTCAGCGGAGGCCGATCCTCCAAGCACTCACTCTTGAGTTCAAAAGTGGCATTTGTTATGTTTGTAATGCTATTAACGATGGTAGCAAGGTCTCTCGTGTTACAAGCATCCGGTAGACAGACGCCTATTCCAATTGTCACTACAAGGAATTATCAACATTGTTATCGTTAAACTCTTCATGATTGGTGAAGTGATACCTTAGTGGAAAACTGTATTAAGCCCTGGACTGGGGGTTCCGGTCCAACTCTTGGTTCTGGCAAAAATTTTGTCTTTGTTTCAGATCTCGACGTTTAAATAAAGGAGGTCCTCCCATAGAGCTTCCATCTCAACGGGGCTCTACGGGGCTCTACGGGGCTCTATGGGGCTCTATGGGGCTCTACGGGGCTCGCTGGCGCAAGCAGAGAATCTCCTAATGACGCACCTTGGGAGACGCTGAGTCAAATCACTCAATAGGCGAATTTCTACAACCCCATTCCACTGAGCAGGGTACCTGTAACCCCCTGACACTAATCAGGGTATCTGTAACCCCCTGACACTAATCAGGGTACCTGTGGCTTGTGGGGTACCTGCATACCCTTGACACTGGTCACAATATAATAGGAAGAGAAGAGATTGGATAGTCATCAATCCCTTAACCTACCCCAAACTGTGCTAACCTCTATCTTATCCATCCTCCGGGTTCAGGGAAACTTGCTATCATGTTTTCAGAAATGTTATGGCGACGGCAATTACATCCATCGTGGATCACCACTGAGCTCCGACAAATACCTCCATTACCCATGTAGTAAACTCTGTTGGACGGCGCAGAGAGTAATTAGTGTGTATAAATCATGAAAAAAGAAGTCCTGGCTTAATGGTTACAATACACGACTTGCACACAGCGAGCCATGGGTTCGAAACCCAGAGAAGTCAATGGTGGTGTTGGGAAGGTCAACCAAACCTTAATTCGCACCTGAACTCCAACAAAGTATCCCCTGTTAACAAGGGAGCAAACTCCCTGACCCCGCACAGGGAATAATAATGTGGAGTATAAATGGGAGCAAAAACTGCATGAGAAAAAACTTTACCTGGACCAAATGTGCCCATTCCACCTGTCTGTGTAGCGCGGCAGTATCGACCTCGAAAGGTAAGGTCACTGGTTTCGTGCTTTGATCGGGTATTCAGACATTCATCATAATCACCCAGCCACTGCAGTTGGCCATTCAATATTCCAGGAGTCAGTTTTCCCCATGCATCGACCACTAAAATGAACCATAAAAGGTTTGGTTAGCTAGAACATCACAGCGCCATGGAACAACAACTTTCATGTTGTAAATAATACCTAGCCAGGTGATTTGGCTTTCCGGTGTTGAGGCCGGCTGAGCAAAGGAGTAATCTCCTGCTGTTTCGCTCACCCTACAGCCCCATCACATGCTGAAAAGACAGGTTAGGAATATGGTGTTGACACCATTTAACAAATAGGGATTTATTTTGAGCGTTTTTTCGAACAACTTGAGAAACACCATGCATGTAGTAATCTATGCTCCCCCTCTACAAGAGGGTGTGTATGTGGGTGCTGGCTTTTGATAAATTCACCAGTTTTGTCACCCATTGTCTGTCCATGAGTGGATGTAGGCCTTCCTCTTCAATGTCCACAGGCTACGTGATGCCATTGAGGGGAGTTTGAGCCCATTTCTGCCACGTACGCTGGTTCAGGACGGGTTGGCAGAGTGCGATCAGCTAGGGAAAAATCCCTTGAAATATTACGCACGGCTAAAACTCAAACCAGACCCGTGTAGAGGACAGACAGTGAGTTACATTCATTTTCCCACTGAGCCATCATAACTGATCGCTTCATTTTCACTCAAGTGAGTAGACCAAAGCGCTACATTGCAATCAGAACTAGCCATGGTCAGACTGACCTATCGATCCAAACTGGCTTACATTTTTATACATGCATCTGCTGGTAATTTGGTTTATAGTTAGTTATTCACTGCATGAATTCATAAATGTGGATGAAATGGTTTAACTGATAGGAGAGAGGACCAGCAGTACAGTGACAGTGCTTGCATACATAATGCTAAAAGTTTAGTTTTATCTTGTCGTTCTACACGGGCACTTGGCAATCATATTTAACGGACCTCCCATGTCTGATCGAGGCTTGGTAGGACCTAGAAAATATGTGAGTAACGCATACTCAGAGTGGGCACTCGGTGTAACTAGGAGTAGGACTGAGGATCTTTTGATCTTGGGTCCAACACAGTAACCATTGAGCAGTTCGGCTATCCACAATAGTAGAGGTATCGGTTATTCAGCAGTAATCGCTTAATGGGTTCGGATCCCAGAAATGCCAATGGTGGTGACAGGAAGGGCATCAGACCTAATTCGCAACTGAGCTCCAACAGTCTACCTATTAAACAGGGAGCAAATCTGCGACCCCGGATGGGAAGTGATAAGATGTCCAGGTACGAAAAGGTATCGGCTGTTCCCATAGCCGATGGTCGTGTGGAAAAGTAGCTGTTAGAGAGCTTAGTAGTTCTGGCAACAGTATAGAGCATAAACAACAGAAAAAATTGGTCTATAACTCTCTTGAAAAAGCTGCCGGGTTAGATACTTGTTTTTCACCAGTTAAAGCATAACTTGTGAGTTAGTATCATCACGCCAGGTTGGGGGCCAGTCAACATAAAGGTGCTTTTAGAGTCAGATTGCATCTGGTCTGCCTCAGACCGGACGCCCAATGAATCCGAGCGTCCGCAGTGCTCTTACACGTAGTTCTAAACAAATCCCTCGGATCTCGGATCTCGGATCTCGGATCTCGGATCACTTGTGAGTCACTAAATAGTGCCGAAACTGTGTTTCCGGAAGCTTTAACTATTTTTGATCATAATTTCAAAGGAAAGTCGATACGCTCTTGAATTCTTCCACCGCAAGTTGCCTCTATTCTCGGTGCACATTTTTGTTTTTTAGTGAAGCCAAATCAAATAAATTAAACCTTCCAATGATCCTAGTACTAAACCGGAACATGCAAATGCTGCTAGTTAATTTCTGAGCGAGCAATTTGATTGGTTGATTAGTCGGACATCCGCCAGCGAGAAGGGCGAGGTGGATCTTTAGCAACTGTGAGTGCTCTTAACCCTTGTCCACCAGTTGGGACCTCATTTTCTTTACTGCTGTGATCCAAACCAACACTAGAAATTTGAAGTGAGAGGCTTGCTAGAACACAGAAACCCGGAAAACACCCCGCCGGCAGTGAGGCTCAAACCTGTGATCTATAAACTGAATATCTAGGCTCTTTACCAACTGAGCTATCCTGGCCCCCAGCAAAATTGGTGATTCAGCAGTCTCACTTCTGAGTGCCCACAGTTTAGCGGGATCTCCCTGGGTGAGTCCTGTTAGTCCACCTCTGAAAACATTTCTAGTCTCATTGCTGAGTAACGTCTTCATGATATAGTACAGCTGGTTGCGGCATTTCTTGTTGATTAGGAGTTCATCATCCTGACTGGCTTGGAGCACATCCGGTGCTGTCAGCTTAGAGATCCAATCCTGCCCAGAGACAAGAACCATTGTAATAGAGTTTCAATTAAATGTAACATAGCTAATGTATCAGAAAGCATTATCACATAAGTGATTCTTGGCCTTCCAATCATTAATATGATTATATGGATCGGCAATTGACAATATCCAAAACAGACTTGGTTTATACAACATCAATAGACATCAAATGCACAAAAATGCACAAGATGGGTCATGAGGCCTATTTTCCTAATTTTTTCATAGGGGCTTAAGTCACATGGGTCTTTGACATTGTATCATTTTACGTGATTCACTGAATCACCCACAATGCCAACGTCTTTGTCTCGTCTAGTCAAAACCGGAACCGGAATATGTTGCTATAAATAAAAGCGGGTTCACTTTCATATACAGAGAGCTTGTAATATATACACATATGAACAGCAGAACTAACCAGTGCGAGTTGCGCGTCAAGGTGAGGGCTCTACTGCAGTTGGCTCTGAGCCCCTACAAGACCCAGCGCTTGCTCACTGATCGATCGTTTACATTCTTATACAAAGTAAAAATTGTGACCTATCTTGGTATAATCTTTGGCTTGAGAACGAGATTTTTCAAAAATTCTCTCTCATCCATCAGTTAATGGGTACCCAACTCCCTTCAGAGTTGGGAAGGTGAAAGCGATGAGAAAGAGGAGTGGCACCCCACCTCCCCTACACTGCTGCCAGTCGGCTCTCTAATAGCTATTTCCCTGCAGACCATTGGCAGTGGGACAACCTTTACCTTTCTGAATAATCGAGCCGGTCAGCTGAGTCTGTAACTGGGATTGCCTATAGAGCATGGAAAAAGATCCTTACCTGGTTCTCCACATAGAAATGGGTGGCGTTTTTGGCAAAAGTCTTAAACCACGCCTCCTGCATTATACGATTATACCATGATAGGAACTTATGGTATCTTATAGTAGGTAATGTGGTGACTGTCTCATTTGCCGCCGTTGTCATCATTCTCGTTGTTGTTGTGGTTGTTGAAATTGGAGATTGTGTGGCAGTTGTTGCTGCAGTTGGTGATTGTGTTGTTGTATTATTAGTCACTGTATTTACTGCAGCCAAGGAAATGGCTACCAGAGCCCACAGTACTCCAACGGAGAAGTACGTTCGCGCCACCATACTAGCAGCAGGAGAACTTCACTGGAATGGTGCCTTGTTGTGCTGTGATCCCTGTATATAAAACTGTTATCATTTCTATCATGTATGCATAAGATCTAATGCTAACTACAAGGGTCAATGGTGAATTAAGATAAAAGTATGAAAAGAAAGATGAATGTTGCATGCATGTGTTGCTGATATGTATATGGTAGGATTCATTTCTTTTACTTCCATGGAAGAACAACTGTTGAGGTGGCCTTCTCAGTATTTCTGACTTGACATTTCCAGCGTGAGTCATTAGGGGACTCTCTGCTTAAGCCCATGTGTATCCAAAGAAAAGGCAACTTCATGGGAGGGCCTCTTATATTAAATGTCACGATCCAAAACCCATGGAGATCCCGAGATTGTTTGCCCTAACCGGGTATTGAATCTGGAATGTTACCAAACCATCATCTCACTTTTCAGCCTTGTGGCATCACAGGAGTGAAGACCATTTTCCTTTCACGTGAATGGGATCGTGGACTTGTTTCCAGTTGATAGTTCATGGTGAGATCCATAACGAATCTCACTCTAATGGTGGTTTGCCTTCAGTTAACATCTTAATGATAGTAAAGCCCATATACAACTACTGAACGCCACAGTTACTACTGCGTTATTATTCATTGGTACTATTGTTGAGAATATCTGTGTAGTGTGTACCATAATCTATGACTAGCAAACACTAGTTCTTCTGATCTCAGAACAGCTGCCAGGAGTGGTGCAGAAATTGACCTATATATCAAGTCTTTCATTCAGCACTTCCCAGGATGCGTCATTAGGAGGCGTTCTGTTTGCTCCGCCATGCCCAGTAGATAAGGTAACTCCTTTATATAATGCTGGGTTCCGAAACCTACGAGGGTATTGTGAAAGACAGAGTTTTAAACCAAACTGAGAATTGAACCAGGGACCACAGGTCTAAGACTCAGTGCACTACACATTAAGCCACCCATTCACCCCAAAACATTTAACTGGTACAGAGCTGTGCTAAACCGAAATCATGCCAACGAGAAAAATTCACGTTGGCAACTAAATAAAAAGTGAAGGTCCAACGGTTAGTCTGTCCGGACAACCGTGACAGCGAATAAACAATTTTTTCTCGCTATCGCACAGAAGGTCCTGAGTCGCCTCGTCCTAACACAATCGGGCGAATTGTCCAATTGAGCAAAAGATTCCAGCGCGTATGCTCGGTGCATTGGATTGGTGGCAGGGCAACACACACAACGAACATTAGCATGTCTGAAAACGCCTAGAATATAGGCCAATTTCTACCTCACTCTTGACAGCAGATTGTGTTTACAAAGAGTGAGAATAGCTCCCTTGCACCAAACAGTTATCCTCTGCGGCAGTTGTGCCTGACCAGAGCATGTCACTCCTTGGCTCAAAATCGGGGTCCTCAGTGTCCTCAACAATCTACCCTTTCACTGTCTCCAAACACAGACAACTGATGAACAGTTGTGTCTGCTTACATCTATCTACCTGAACAAGTTATTTCCCACTATAAAAATCCAAGTGAAGTTCGGAAGAATGATTCCCTGGCTCCCACATGCTGGCTCTCCAAAAATGCAGATCGTTTCTGAAAAGGGTTGGGTGGGCACACCCGCGCTATGGGATAACTCTAGAGGGTAATTGGTAAATGCTATGGACGAGTAATTCTCTCTGACATAAGAGCACAGTGAATGAACTATTGACTGTGGACTATAAGCCTGCTAGGCTTTATAAATACCAGTTACCAACACGAGCGGATTGTTATTAATGGACGTTTGTTCCCATCAATAAGGGATAGGGATGTGCTAGATATCTACACCGGGGACACAGGGCCACGGAGTCCAAAGTTTCTTTCGACAGGAGGACACTTGGCGATCAGCGCCCCCCCCCCCCCCCCCAGCATTTTTCCAATGAGCTTCTCATGCTGGGCTAATGCTCAGATTTGCTTGTCTCCAAGCAGCTTACAGCCACAAGAAAGGCCAGGTCACCTGGCTAGTGGCAGCTCACTGAGTTGTCATCTCTTGGCTTATTGTGCTGCTGCTGTTTCTCTCTAGTAGTGAGTGGTTGAAAATAGGCAGTCTAAACACTAAATGATTGACGGCATCACAAATATCCCAATGAACAGCTTCATACTACTATCTAGTATCTATTTGTGACTTGATGGTTTAAACTCCGGCTCTGCACGACAGCCTGGCAACTAAACCCTGTGAATAATCCATAATTTTATTGAATTTGTTCGTGTTCAATAAATGAAACAAGGTTACAAGACCACGCCACCTGCTCAGCTTCCCACTATATGGTAAGCATGGAAGAATACTGATAAAGGTGCTAGGTTATACATCTTCGAATGCAGGATGATCGCTCTAGGACTCCGTTTTCTAAACTACCCAGTCATTTACTTGGCCAAACCTCCTAAGTCTGAGGCTTGTTGGCGCAGTAGGAGCTAGGATAAATGTGAGGAGCTCGTACTCACAATGGTGGTCCACTCCGTTGTTGTTTGAACTCAAGTTCTAGTGGTAATTGGTTCAAAGCCCACTAACTATTGCTTCACCCAATCAAACCCGGAAGACGAATAGTAGATCTTGGGTTCTTGATGTCTTCATTAATGATTAACATGATCTCCTATGTGATGAATTGATTTTACAACCCTGCACCATGCGTAACATGCAAACTCTTTATTTTTGTTGGTGCCCACATGTTTAATATTGACTTTATAAATCCCTAATGTTATTCAAGTCAATGCTTTAAATCCCGTAATTCAATACAGCTAACATTCATTTCCATAAGGATATGCCAGCCTATTGAGCCTTTTTTTAAATTTGTGTATATTGTTAGAATTCAAGGAAAACACTCTGATACGTATTTATTGAGCTATCGATGAACAGACTGACTTTGGGTGGACTATAAAGGTGAGTCCATTTTTACAGTATGTAGACTATCATGGCTTCATGGCAAGTTGTAAAAGCAATATTTGATTTTCTCAGGCTGCTTTGTAGAACTTTGTTCTCCATTGGATCAGTGTGCTAAATTTTGCTACAAGCTCTGTAGGTTTATTCCTAATAGAAAAATGAAAACCCCAGCATATACCCCAGCAGCAGATGACCTAATAAACTTAAAGTGTGCACAATTAGATTGTAGCTTTCTTCATCAAAGCGATTCCTGACTTGTGACTCCTAAAGTATCATCTCCTGCTCTTAAATGTCCATGATCAGGAGTGTGTTGAGCAGAACAGGGTTCTCCAACGTAGCTAGATCACCATTAGTGATGTTGCACCATTGTAGGAGGTGATCCGCAGGTTCAATTTCAATTCGGCACAGTGGTGTTGCTTCTTGTACAATGTTATGATGAAAGGTCTTGAATTTATCAGCTCCCGTATGAAGTCTGAAGTAATCTCCTATGTGCACCAATGGCACACGTGTTAAGCCATCCTTATTAAGATAGATCAACTCCCAATTGGATTGACATTGACGGGGATTGCAAGCAGATATTCAAGTTTAGTCAAACTGTGAAAGGGGCTGTATGTTAAGCAACTTACTGACACTTTAAACTCAAACTAAGGAGTGTCTAGGTCCATGCCTGGTAACCTCCACTGAAGCAACAAGAACCCCAGAATACAAATCATATCCATGTGGCCACCTCTTTGAACTGATTGTTAAAATCTCGAATAAAATTCCCATATACATATCCCAAGTTTATAAAAACATCCCGACTCTTCTGGATACAACCAATTGGTCGCGACAACAATCGATTGTCCAAAAACAAATCACTTCTATGCCCACCTGATTACTGTATAACAACATTATCAACGACGGGTGTTAGATTCGCAATCATTTCTCAATTCGCTAGGAAATTAAATTGATTTAGTCTTTGCACGCTATACAGTACAGCCTCTGGGGATTTGGGTTTATAACGTGTCAACCGCATTCCATCACCCTACAAAGTGTCATCTGCTCTTAGCTCGTTACACACTGTACCAGTCACTGCAGTTAACTGTTAGCTCTAAACTCATCACTTGTGGCATTTTCACATGGTAAGTATTGTATTTTTTTATTTGTTCTTTTTTCCATTTTTACACTACATATGACACTAGGCCATCTCATAATCCTGGACCTCCAACGCCTGTCCTATCCGCCATTAGGAGACCAAAAGAAGTCTTAAGGCAGTCATCATAAACTATAGCTGCAATGAAGTACATGGCATAGTGCATTGTACAATGGTAAAAGTAGTGTTATAGACAACAGATAGCCTTGGCCAGCCTCCCAGCCCACGGGACTGTACACTCAGTCGTGCAGTAGAATGCTTCAAACTGAGAAGCTGGCCCTGGGCATAGTCGAATTTCACAAAACTCCACAAAATCTGCGCTATTGGCTCCTGAGATCGATGGGTGCTATCATGCGACTAGTGACAGTGATGAGTGACTTTTATGTTACTGATCATACTGTAAAATAGTACCAGGACATCTCAATGGTAGAGCGCTGGGCTCGCAACCGTGGGAACCTGGGTTCAAATCCCAGTCATGACGGGCTCCCGTTGGAGTATATGAACTTCTCACATTGATCCTAGCAAACCAAAAGAGGTGGAGCAACGATACTGACCCGCTCGATGCGATGCTCGATGCTAAGCCTGCACTGGTGAAAACCACATCTCTATACCCGGCAGTTTCACCACATTGGTGAAGACTTCATACAAGGACAAATAAGTGCGGTAGGGTATCCATCGAGCTATAGATGATACCTCTATGTATGTATCATTATGGTTTCAGCATATACCCAACCTTGAGATGATGACCTTCAGTTTGTCAGGTTTCAATGTTTATTTTATGATGTCCCAAAACAGCACAGTGTCATCATACAGTCATCAACATTTTTTGTATAAGCACTGTTCATAGCAGCAGTAAACCATTACTTACAAAAAACTAATTCATTTCCTCACTCTTCAGTGCAGGTATCACAAGCTTTAGAGACAAGGTAGGTAACATAAGATCGTCTTCGCTTACACGAATATGTTGTTTTTCTCGATAGACCAGCAGTTGACGGCTTTTTTAAGGCAGCGCCACTCCACTCTTAACCACGGTTTCAGCTGTGGCTTTTGCCTTTGCTCGCTCCAGACAAGGCAGCACATGTGATCAGCCCGGGATTACCTCTTGAAATACCCATAGGTGGAAAGTGACGGGCATTATGATTACACAGCATATATGTCTCCTATGGCTAAGCTGCGGGGTTAGATACTTGTTTTTGCACCAGGTACAGCTTAACACGGAGCACCATATGTGGGTCAGAGTCATTGCTCCAAGTTGGGGGGTCAGTCAAAAGTCAGGCTACACATCACCAGCCGAAACTCAGCTTCTCTTCTCAAAAAGGGAGAGGTAGCTTTTTACCAATCGTGAAGTGATCTTGACCCTTATCCACTGGTTGGGACCTCCATTTTTACTATGGTGATCCGAACTCATGGTAGCAATTTGGAGTGAGGTGCTTGCTAAAGGCCTGTACTAAAAAACAACCCCTCTGGCAGTGAGACTATAACCTACAATCCATTGATTGCAAATGCAAGCTTTCACCAATTGAGCTATTCTGGACCCAATTACTAGGAAACTGACCATTTTAGTGTCCTTGGTTTGTTACTCTTAAAACCACAAACCAATACTTGAATCAACGGTGGGACTTACGAAATGTATGCATATTTAAACTTTCGTCTCTATGTTTGTCTTGATATCCGGTAAACGGTATACACTTGGCTTTAAGAGAGTTGTTTTCGTTCCATAGCTTGGTTATGCACATGCAATGAACATTCAGAAACGATTGAATTACATCAATCCCGGACATGCCGGGCTCCCAGTCTCCGGGATCCCATTGTACACTTTATGAGCTTCCCGCATGAGTCCTAGTGCAAAAAAAACAGTTGGAAAGGGGATGGGACCATCGAATTGTTACAAACTCACTGAAAG
>Ga0224511_10002463_pt1 | contig 12483 bp, 5 predicted proteins | sample SF_May12_sed_USG_2_FD_169988 | JGI IMG/M metagenome (GOLD analysis project Ga0224511, IMG submission 169988) | Sediment microbial communities from San Francisco Bay, California, United States - SF_May12_sed_USGS_8_1 | ecosystem: Environmental > Aquatic > Marine > Sediment | place: USA... | reverse complement strand
TTTGAACATAATTTAATGTGTGTTTTTTATTTGAAGAAACAATTAACGAAACTTAACAATTTTGTTGCTTTAGGATGTTTCTCCTTAGTACAAAAAGTTTGTGTCCTTTCACAGTCGCATTTGCAAAAAAGCTTAATACATCATTCGAACGTTGTTGTGATCTTGGATGCTTACAACGTTCACCGTTAAGCATGGTTGTCGTCAATACCGTATTAGTTATGGGTAATATGTTGATTGTTTTGGATGGTATGACTATTTTGACTTTAAATGTAAGAAACCATAGTCCGCTATGTTTGCTGTATAATACTGAGCTGTTTCCTTTCTGGTTTGACTTTACAACTGAGTCCTGTTTGAAAGATAGTTTTATCCTGAAGCAAGATCGCTGCTGTTGATGCACTAACCTCTGGTTTTCTGATTCCCTTACTGAACTCTACGGACTGAGCTAAACAGGCGACCTAAACTACCCCTGGATAAAACGATTTATCACGCAGTATTACAGGAACTTTAGTATTGTTACACTATTTATAATGTAGGACTATTATTGCAGTGTTGGTGTGTAAACCAAGTTTCTCCCGAGCTTTGAAATGCATGCAAAACATGTGTTTTGGTTAAGCACCATTGCAAATCGCGCATTTGTTTTGTTATAGGAGTCAAACATAACAAGCTTAGCTCAGTATGTGGTTGGTTTGCTATTTAAAACACTGCGGCACTCGGTCTTTGACCTGCAGTAAAAAGTGTACTTATATTTACAACAGATGAACCGCAAACATATAACAAACTAAAACGCACAACGAGGAACATGTTTACATATTACACTGTGTGTTTGTTATTTGAAGTTAAACATTTGTTACAACTGATACAGAAGACAACCAGATTCTCGAACTATTGTATTTTATTGATGAAGACTAATTCACACTTGTCTCGATCTAATAAAAATAGGCCTAATATTTAAAGTTGGCCAGGAAATATTTGGGGATTGTAATTTTAAGTTTGTATGCGTTTACAACAAATTGCAACATGCTGTGCCAAGGCTAAGGCGTTGACAATTGATGTTGTAAGTTATTATAGAACCATATTTATGAATGTTGATAATGCGTTATTAAAACAAGAGCCACTCCAAAAGGTTTTATTTATTCGCATGTACATTTGTGGTTAAATTCAAACGGTCCAGAATCTGAATATGTCCTAATAGTTTAAAGTTATAATAAACAATTATTTTCAGGTTTAGTGAACATAAACGCTATGCCACATATTCATTTTAGGTCTATTCATATAATAGACATTTAGCTGACGAGTTGATACGTCAATACATTTCTTTTAATCTAAGTACTTTGCGACCAGGGAGAAGGAAAGAATATCGGTGTGAAAAAGTATTTAATTAATTTCGTGTTGCATACCTACCATGTATTATGGCTACACAAGGTTTGTCGCTTTTCACATTGAATTTCCTAAAATAAAATGCCTTTAAAAACGCAATTTCTTTATATTGCTAGACAAAATACTTTACCAAAATGAAATTGCAACTCTTTCATCATGATTATACAGTTAAAACACAATATATACGTCTGGCGTTCAAGGCAAATCAGATAAATCTTGTGCACAACAGTTTATCATTAACAATTAGACCTTTGCTACTGTAAAAGTGAAACAATATCATTACATTTTCTGCTGATATGGCTGGTGGTTATCGGTCATATGTCCCGTCCGTCTGTGGAAGTACAGACATGCTTTCTCATCTAACAAATATATCTTGTTTCAAGAATAAACGTTACTTGGTTCTCAGCCGATAAAGACTAAGAGACTGTCTGTTTGTTTAATGTATTGACATAAATGTCGTTATTATTTTTATTTTCATATTGTCTGTGTTCGATTATAGATCATAGTTCAAGTGTACAATAGTGCAATATAAAAAATCCAGAAACCAATTATTCAAAATTATGCAAGTAAAGCATACTTGCAAAGGTGTAAAACTTTAAACATCCTTATCGATAGTTCCACTCCAAAAACAAAATACTCACTAGATTTTGTTTAAGACACCTGGGAATAAAGTCATATAAGAAGAAAATGTTTGGATTAAAGCTGTTTCATTTCAATTTCCATTATCAAGTGCAATTCTTAAATAACTGTTTATTTGAAAATTTAAGTGCTAAGTTAATGAAGTTGGTAAAGTTCAGGCTGTTTCGGTACTTTCCTCGTGTTTTCCATACCAAAAACCTAATAGTCTTGAAGATAGTCATTGTTCAAACTAATCTTTAATGGCAATAAATGGTTGCCTTCAATTACATGCTATCTATTTAGCGAAATGTTATTCGTCCGAAGTATCATGTGACTTTGTTTTACATCATTCCAATTAGTCCTTAAAATAAAATTATTTTCAAGAAAAATGGATTCGTAAAAATACTTAATATACCGAAAAGAAGAACAAACATGAAGTTTTGTAACAATAATATACATGTACATCATTGTCGTTCACTGTAATGTTACTGATCTAAACACACCACCACTGTTAATGCATTTTTTATTAGTTAACACGGTGTTAGCTAAAGTATGTGTTCAAATTTAAAGTAGTAAGAAATAAAATTTCCTTTTAAAAGGAATGGCTTCCCTTGTTGTGAAGATGCGAATACATTCCGCTAAAAATAGCATTACATCATCATAATCGGAACAACTCGGCCATTACCGTCTAGCAAATGTTCGGTAGTTTACGTAATAATATCGGAGTCGCCCGAAACTCGACTGGTTCCCATCTACATTCGGGCAATTAGTATGCATAAAATAGAAAGCAGGGACATTTCAAACCGGAAATACCTTTCCAAAACAATACTGGCTTGCCGTGAACGGCAAGCCAATAATAATTATAATGACAGACGTATACGTTGTCTGTAATATCTTAGCACTGTACCGATTGTGCATATAGGGTAATATAAGGATATAACGATTTGTGAGATATTATATCGAAATAATTAGTACATATAGGGCAATATAAGGATATAACGATTTGTGCAAGTGTCAATATCTAAAACAATTAGTACGTATAGGGCAATATAAGGATATAATGATACAGTTAACAAGTCTAGCAAAGCCACATCAGACATATTAAGACTGTACCAAGAATGACTCAAAAACCGATTGCCCTAAGCATGGCCGGAATACACTGATATATAAAACAAGAATATTGATAACAGTTTACGGGTTGCATTAAATTGCATGTTAAAATCGACGAAAAGTAAAACCTATTATATACAACTCAAATAACACAAATTGATATTAAAAAGGCCCTATTTGGAAATGATAACTATATACTGACTAATCATAGTAGAACGCAGACAAACCTGCCACATTCTTAAGACAATAATTATTTCTTTATTAAATCATAGAGGAAGGATCGTGATCAAAGGATCGTGGGTGATATGTTTCTAACAGATACAGAATTAATCGTATATTCCAGATATGTACATCAATTATAAAATATTGATAAAATCGTTTTAATATGATCAACCTATATCTCAATACACTGATAATTGGTCACAAATATTATAAGAATAATGGACATTGTATAGTAAGTAAAGTAAAATATTATAGCAAAAGGACTGGCAATTTGAATGGTAAAAATGGTATTTACGACTACAAAGTTCAACAACAACAACAACAACAACAACAACAACAACAACAACAACAACAACAACAACAACAACAACAACATATTAAGCAACTAAAACGTTTATCTGGCGTAGAATTTGAGCACCGCAGACCAATGCATTAATCTTTTTGCCTCAACTGATTTTGGCGATTGTGGAAAACCTGTTTCAACGGGATGCATGTGAACTATTCTTTTCAAAGCTAAATATGCGGGTAAATATTACAACTAACTCTCATTGATATTTTAACACGCATCAATAATTTTATCTTATCGTGGTAGAATGTACGGCTTAACAATAGTTAATCACTAGAATAGCAACAACTATGTTCGCACGAAATAGACATAGCATGATCAACAATTTCTGATTATAAGTCCACCCAGACAACAACGCCAAACTAGTTGTATGTACAAAGATTCGCTTTAGCTTTCATCACTGTATTGTATATAGGCTTAACGACTTACTGTTAGCCAGAGATCGGTCATTGAACTTTGAATACAGAATAAGCAGAGATTTCGATAATAAAACTGTATACAAAATTGATGGGGCGAAGTGTAAAATGATAAATGCATATTTTACCTAATAACATAACAATGAGATAAATGCATATTACATTGAAAAGCCTGTAGTTAACATGCTTTGTATGTTGTTAAGGAATCAGCAAATGATTGAGTCTACGTCTCTAAGAGACATTGGATAAAGATGAAAACAAACTGCATTGACAAATAAGCTTCTTTTAAATTATGTGTTTTGGATAACCATGTAAGTTGTTTGTCTTCATTGTAACGGAACGTTTAACTATTTGCCTTTTTGTTGTAGGTCTCCAGGGAAATGACTTGAAGACAAAAGCTTTCAGGACCGGCTTTAAATTAGACAGAATAACAGACGCCTGTGTCAACTATTTGTCGAGAGGTCCAATTGTTTGGTCTTGGAAAGTATATAATCTATTGAAAATTCTTCTCTAGCAATGAAATGTTTATTTACTTTGAGATCGACTTTTTAATGCTAGATTTGAATTGATAATCATTCAGTTAACAACGAATTTGAACTGATAAATCATTTTCTGTTTGCAATTAGTGCCCCCCCATTTATTAATAAATTATTCATTCGTGCCGCCTAAATGACGTTTTACCATCCCGCACGAGACGGCCGTACGGCTTTATTTGACACCACTGTAACGATATTTATCATGATTCATGATTTAAAATGGATGGTCGAAATCTCGGACGTTGCAATACGAACATGAACATCGATTTCGCAAAAAAGTCTGTCGAAGCTATAGTCAGTTTCTATATGTTTAATTGTTTATTGATAAGTACACCCTTTTACACTTCTTAAACAGGCATATCTGCGTCATCAAATAACCTACAATCACGATACTAGAATGATATTCCAATTGTTTCCGACTGTCAGTCATCCAAAACACATTTTTCACAGTAGTAATATATGTCCTCTCAGGATATTTACTCAAACAATAAGTTCCAATAAGTATGCTGTATTCAAGGTGGCAATGAATAAAGAACGAATAATATTGATTGACGTAATATAAATTGAATAAGTATTCACAAAACACATTGTTATAGACCATGTGGACACAGTCAAGTTTTAGGGCACCAAGACAAAATATCCCCCACAATACGCAACGGTAGACACAACTACACTATACAAGTCATGATGAGAAAATACTATATGGACGCATGAAACATAGAACATGAACTGTATTTAGAGTGCGTAATGATATATATTGCAATATGTTTAGTATACTAAATAAATTAACATTGCAAAAGGAACAAGAGGGCCCAGAGGGCCCTGGGTCGCTCACCTGAGGAAAACGTCAAAGGTCACAGTGGAGCCAATAATAGAGAACCCCAGGGGCATAATTTGAACATCTTTGGTAGAGGACCTTTTGATGATGTTATATATTAAATATGAAAGCTCTGGGCTTTGTAGTTTCAGACAAGAAGATTTTTGAAAGTTTCATTTTAAAACCTATTTATTGACCCTGTGACCAGCTCTAGGCTTTGTAGTTTCAGACAAGAAGATTTTTGAAAGTTTCATTTTAAAACCTATTTATTGACCCTGTGACCTACTTATGCAACCAACTGAAACGGTTTGAACAACTTTGATAGGGGACCACCCAGGGATCATTCCTGTGAAGTTTGGTCGAATTCCCATTAGTGGTTCAAGAGAAGATGTCATTTGAAGTTTTCCTTATATAATTCAATGAAAAATTGTGACCCCCGGGGCGGGGTCAATTTTGACCCCAGGGGGATAATTTGAACAACTTTGGTAGAGGACCTCTAGATGATGTTTTATACCAAATATGAAAGCTCTGAGCCTTGTAGTTTCAGACAAGAAGATTTTTGAAAGTTTTATTTTAAAAACCTATTTATTGACCCTGTGACCTACTTATGCAACCAACTGGAACGGTTTGAACAACTTTGATAGGAGACCTCCCAGGGATCATTCCTGTGAAGTTTGGTCAAATTCCCATAAGTGGTTAAAAAGAAGATGTCGTTTGAAGTTTTCCTTATACAAATCAATGTAAAATTGTGACCCCCGGGGTGGGGTCAATTTTGACCCCAGGGGCATAATTTGAACAACTTTGGTAGAGGACCTCTAGATAATGTTATATACCAAATATAAAAGCTCTGGGCCTTGTAGTTTCAGACAAGAAGAATTTTGAAAGTTTTATTTTAAAAACCTATTTTTTGACCCCGTGACCTATTTATGCAACCAACTGGAACGGTTTTAACAACTTTGATAGAGGACCACCCAGGGATCATTCCTGTGAAGTTTGGTCAAAATCCAATAAGCGGTTTCAGAGGAGATGTCGTTTAAAGAAATTGTTGACGCACGGACGCACGGACGGACGGACGGACGACGGACGCCGGACATTGAAGGATCACAAATGCTCACTTAAGCACTTTGTGCTCAGGTGAGCTAATTACCAAATATTGTGACAAATAATGTGTTTTTGGTTAAAAAGTAAAAAGACAACATCAACAACACAGAAATTCAAACATAAAACCCTTGCCGGAGCCGGGAATTAAACCCGGGACCAATTGCACCCAAAGTGGATACGTTACCACTGCACCACCGAGTCAACTGAGATTATCGATTGTAGTCAATCTATTTAACTGTTAAGAAGCAATGAGTCGAAACGTAAATAAACAAAGCCGAATTTGCGGGCCACACATATTCAACAAATTCATTTTTTCTGTAATATTTGTTCATGAATGAATAACTATATTTGGCAGTTATTTTATATTTACAGGAGAAGGTTTCACTGCTTGATAATGGTAAAAATGTAAGATGTAAACAATTCTAACCTAAATGATACAGGCGTGGCATCTTTAACATACCACGCAGCGGCGATCCGTGATTAGTACAATAAGGTGTCGTCAATTTTTTCGACAGATCTTCCTTTGTTTTTTGGCATCATCTCTATTCCATTTGATGGCTCATCAATTCGCATGATATATATGTTGTAGAGCAGTTCTTATCAGCTCCAGTTGACAGCTAACGGATTTCAATCAACTTTAAATTTGTTTCGCAGATTGTTTGCTTGTTCGTTCGTTCGTTCGTACGTACGTGCTTGCGTACGTACATGCGTGCGCGCGTATGTGTGTGATTTATATAGTGCTGATCTATATTTAATAAATGTAAAGGTAGCTGTACTTTTCCAAACAAAACTTAGCACATCTCCTCTGTGTTGTAGATTAAATTCACTAAAGCGCAGCACTTGTCAAGATTTCCATTTAAATAGTTGGCACGTTATTAGAGGCACTGACAGGCTATATGCTCCATTTCCATTATAGACACTCGTTTATAGGGTTCATGAGAATGCCTGCCACAGAAATGACTGTGAAATGCAAGTATGTGAGACAATATAAATTGGAGAGATGTTCAAAGAAAGAATGGTGTAAACAATGTAGACATGTCAAATTTAAGGGCACCATGACAAAATGGCCCTTACAAAAACAAACACAGAATTTGTTTTAAATATGTCATTCTTTGTTGAAAATGACTTAAGTTATAAATCTCTCAATAATGTGATTGACATATTGATAGATATGTATTATTAGTAGTAGCTCAACAACATATGTTATCATCATTATATTTTTCTGGTCCTCAGGGATCATGGTGTGTACATGTATGATGTTTACATTTGAAAATAGAGTTCCGCTCATGCGCTAGGGGGCGTCAGTGGTGTGACATCATTCATAACTACTGATGAACAGCGTCAATAAAACCGAGGCTGCTGTTTTCTCGTGCAGGCTATGCTTCCTGAGGGCTTTCCCTTTCATCAGTTTTATATAGTTCTAAAGTCATATTTGCGGTTTGATACTTTAAAATAAATCATTGCCAGAAACTATCATGTACTAGTTATGGAAGTTTTTGTTTGGATGTAAGTACTGCAAGCTAGAAAAGTTACATTACTTCAGAAGATGCGTTTTGCGATTTTAACATGACCAAATGACTGATTGTCATGGAAACCAAGATCATCCCGATCGATCTGTGAATATTTATTACCCAAATATAACTCAGATTGACCCCAACAGATGCGAGTATGGGATTATATAAATTGTCCTTTAAAAAGGAAGGGTTGCCAAGTTGTAGTGAGTGTTTTGTTTTGTGAGACATTTGGGAACTTTTGTGAATGCTAGTCACAATTGGTACACAGTAAGTGCATTACCAAAAAGTTGATGACACATTACACTGTATTTCTGACTTTCATAACTCTAACTTGTTTTCGGAACACCTCGGTACTCACTGTACCTTAGAGTTATGACCTCAGCCTATGTATAAGGTCAACCAGGATTTTAATGGCGGATATTGAAACAGAAATAACACCATGTGGAAACTTCCTTTGGGTTATTGGTCTGAATTATGTTTTTGATAAAACAGCTTGGTCTTTGAACTACATTTGTATTAAACAATCTAACAAGTGGCTACTTTTAACAATGGGTTAAATAATATCCTAGAATGATCGTTTCTAAAACTAGAAACGCAAATGGTTGAGAAACACAGCAAGGAAATCTGATACCCAATGAAGTGAAATGCAATGAAAAACGTACATTTGTAATTGGGTATTAGTTCTGAAACTAATCACAATGAACTGCTCAGGTGAGGTAATAAGACAATTACAAGCATATGTTTTACATCTGTTTTTTTCCTGAAAGTTTGAACACAAATGTGGATTTGGAGATCTTTTAACATTTTGTAATATTATGCACATATAATGAAGGTCATCATTTTATTTAAATGACATGTAGACAAATTATGTAATGGAATATTTAAATGATTATATAATGACAATGCTAAAATTATTAAAATTAAATTTGTTTTCGAAGTGTATGTTAAATCTTTTTTTTCTTGAAATGTGAACACAAATGTGGATTAGAAGATTTTCAGGCATTCATTATATCATGCATATGTGTTGAAGCTTATCATTTCAATGATATTTACACAAATTATGTAATGGAATCATTAAATATTTTTGATATAAAAGCATCATTAGCAAGCCGATACCGGGTCCCGGGTTTTAGTAGCCCCTGGGAAAACCGGGTGCGACTCTTTTCCATAGGTCACAAAGTCACTATGGCCATAGCTTAGGTCTCACACCACTAAGTGTTTGTTTTTGTTGTGAAATAAATATAACAATGCGATGTAGCATGTTAATCTTTTGCGGCAAAGATAGATATAGCATTAATTTACGCATATTAAATCAGATAAAACAAATTAATGCCTAACCATAACCCGATATTATGGCCTACAAAAATATGGAAAAGAGTGTTTCCCGGGAAAACCCTATCTGACGTCTGGCATGGCACAGATCCCGTGTATGTGTCATAAATATATTGGGACTATGGGTGTTTTTAAGTGGGGAACTAGCATTTGTGTTTTTGAGATAACTGTGATTGCCCGCGACCGGGGTCTCCTCAGGCCGATATCTAAAATAAAACTTCTTAAAATAAACTGTGTGAAATATAAAAATACAATGTCATAAAACCTGTATTTAATTTCTAAAATCCTGAGTTCACTCAAAGATTCACTAAAAAGTAATTCATTTAAGATTACACACACCGTCAAAACGGTAAAAAAGGCAACACACTTTTAGCTGACGTCACACACGGGTGACGTGGTGATAGCTTAGTCAAGTGACACGGTTAAAATGGCAGCGCATAATATTATTTGCATATTTTTTATCATAGTAAGGGTTTTAGAAAAGAATAAGTCAGTTTGGGCAACGTGGCTGTTTCCTTTGTTTGCTGTTACTAACGCTTTAATTCTTTTAATAAATATATAAACTATTTTGGATGTAATCAATTTCTTAAGGGTCTGAACCATATAGTTCCATGCTTGCTGTGAAATCCTATGATTCTTGTTTTAAACCGTTGTTTTAACACTTACACGTTTATATCATAAAACAAGTTTGCTCCCGACGGAGCTCTAATCCCTAGTCCACGTATTCGCGGAAATATAATATAATACCGACTGAGCTAATCGGGCGGCTTATACTTAACTTGGCTAGAAAGATTTTATACACCAATATTTATATGAAAAGTAAGTATGACTTCACTGCAGTTTTTGTAAATGAATGTTATTATAGTATTTTGGACTAAACCGATTATCTATAGAACGTACTTAAATGCAAGTCAAACATGAGTTATGTGAAGCAACGTCGCAAAAAGCATTTATTTTGGTTATAAAGAAATAAATAAGAACCAGCATATCTCAGTATGTGGTTAATGCTGCTGTTTTAAACCCTTGAACACGGTCATTGCCCTGTATATAATACTGTACTTGTATTTGCAGCAGACGAATCGCAAACATAAAATAACTTAAAATGGGAATCGCGGGACATATTGATATATAACACTGTTTATGTGTTATTTAACATTTGTTAGCATTTGCTTCCCGGTCTATATTTGTGTATTGATAAAAAATAATACACACTAAGTCTAGATCCGACAGAGGGTCCACTAATTTACTTTTGACAGGACAATTTGATAGGTGATAGTTATCTTAAACTACTACGTGCAGAATCTTAAAATCAATACCTTTCGGGGTGTTATTATTACTTTTCATGGAATGAAAACTATAACATATTTAATAGAAAAATATGCAAACACATGCATATTAAGGGAATATGTATAGGTCCCTAACTCGAACCGACAGCATTCGACAGAACATCACGAACACTGATCCATTGCATGAGGGCGCAGCATGTCATAAAGGGGGAAAATAAGTCAATATAGATACATGTAACTTATGGAATGGCCTAACAACGCGGGTGCTCAGAATTGGTTTAGATAATTTACTGGGTTAGTCAAGAGTTAGATTTGTCTATGAAAAAACCACCAATGGCAACAAGCTAACGGCAATTTCATGACACGTATACACCACAGTCAGTATTTCAAAACTTCAAAGGTCTGCATAAAAGGGTACATTTATTCCTGTAAATAAAATAATTTCTTGAAAAATCTTTAAAAATGACAGTGTCATACAGCAGCGTTAAGTTTGTATCGCGTTTACATTAACGGTATATGCATAAGTACATGTATGTATACTACATATTGATTAAAATTCAAAATTAGTTTTCGAGCTCACAAACACAAGCGTAAAGTCGGCCATTTTGTCATGGTGCCCTTAAACTTGACATATCTACATTGTTTACAACATTCTTTATTTAAACATCTCTGCAATTTATATTGACATTGCCCTGAACTTATATATTTTATGTACATTCATAAAGGTTTGATTAATCTTCACAGTTTTCGTTTTATTTCAAACAAGCTTGGCTTCTAAGGTGAACTACTTGTTATTTTAATATTTCTAGTTGTTATAAATTATGTCCTTTGCATTTGCCGTATACTCGTATGTTGTACAACACCAAAAAACGTTCAACACTGCAACATCATGGGCATTTAAGAGACTAAGTAACTGTATAATTAAACTGAGAAAACGGTAAGTCCTCAGGATGCATAGCCTGTATAGGAAAACAGCAGCCTCGGTTTTATTGAAGCTGTTTATTTGTGGTAATGAAATTTAAGTGATACACAACCAACAGTTAAAATATCTTTTGAACAGAATATAACTTAATACGCTAACTGCAATCTATGTAAATTGATGTCAAAATGAAACGTAGTATAATGGTAGTTGGGAATCAACAGACTTTTGTATTGGTATATACATACATGTAATATGTATTACCCTATTCAAGATTTGCCAAGTTCTAAAGAATCTCTCAGAATGGAATGTCTTTAAATACGTTATTTCTCTATATTGCTAGACAATTTACTTTACCAAAACGGCACTGCAGGTCTTTCATCATACTTATACAGTTATAAACGCAATATATACGTCTGGCCATCACGGGAAATCAGATAGATCTTGTGCACAACGGTTTATCATTAACAATAAGACCTTTTCTACAAGTGCACACTATCATTACATTATCTGTTGATAGCGTCTGCGTGCTTTGGCCGGATGTCCCTTTATTGCAGTCTATATGTGAACTTAAAACATAGGCATTTTGTGTTTCAAGAATAAGCGTTTCTTGCGTCTATGGAGGTGATTTAAATTAATAGCAACGCACATGTTTTGTTCGTTTAAGTTAAGAGTTTATGCAGTGCTATTTTGTTGTTAATTCTCTATAGCTCATTCCGCAAACCATAATAGTTATCCAACTGAACACATAGTTGGTTTCATATAACAATGTCTAGATTATTCTGTAAAACATTTTATTCTTTTAGTTGATCAAATTGGTACATTACGGTAATTCCAATCATTTAAACGCTTTAACCGAGTGATTTAAATGATTGGAATTACCGTAATG
>Ga0224511_10002462_pt1 | contig 12484 bp, 8 predicted proteins | sample SF_May12_sed_USG_2_FD_169988 | JGI IMG/M metagenome (GOLD analysis project Ga0224511, IMG submission 169988) | Sediment microbial communities from San Francisco Bay, California, United States - SF_May12_sed_USGS_8_1 | ecosystem: Environmental > Aquatic > Marine > Sediment | place: USA... | reverse complement strand
GATCGAAAGTGATTTATATTTGTATTATCACTATTAATTAACTTTATATTCTGTTGTTGTGTTAATTTGTCGATTTAAGATCATCCTTTACACATTACGTTAAGTTACCCTTACAGCTATTGATACTGTTATGAAATTTCAATGTTGATTTGTATATTATTAATGTATTTCAAGAAACCGTAGTTAAAATATGTTCTGTTCTATAACAATTTTAATGTAAAAAGTGTCTTCATATCATCGTTCATAAATAGCTGATCTATACGAAGATCGTTATTGATGTAAATATATGTAGATAATTCGGATTTGTACTACATCATTGTGAAGTCATATTTTTCTGGTCCTCAGGGATCATGGAGTGTACATATATGTTGTTTACATTTGGAGATGGAGTTCCGCTCAGGCGCTAGGGGGCGTCAGTGGTGTGGCATCATTCATTACTACTGATGAACAGCTTAAATAAAACCGAGGCTGCTGTTTTCTCGTGCAGGCTATGCTTCCCGAGGGCTTTCCCTTTTATCAGTTTATTATTGCAACAAATATGACAATAATAGAAAATTATTTATTTTAATAATATTTATTGTAAATAAACATAATAATGTTTATACTATGACACAAGTATATATCAAATTCTAAATTGCAGCTTCACAACAGAAGTGGCCTTATTGTCACAAAAATGAAATTCCTTGAGGGTTCTTCAACTATCTGGCTTGAATACGTAGAAACAATTAAGAAGTTGTTGAATAAAAGGTCGTCGATGTAGAACTAGGAAGCACGACTGCGTGTAAAGACTGAATAAATGAAACGTTTGCTGGTAAAAGAAACCTGGTCACCATGTACGAGACTATTGGCCATGACGAAATAGACCATTAACATGCGCAGCAATAAAGGCTACGCGAAGCAAGATCATTGGCCACGATGAACAGCAACAAAGGCTACGCAATGAGAACACATTGGCCACGATGGAAGACTACAAAGGCTACACGAAACGAAAACATTAGCCACGATGAACGGCAACAAAGGCTACGCAATATGAAAACATTGGCCACGATTAATGACTACAAGGGCTACGCGAAGCAAGATCTTTGGCCCCGATGAACAGCAACAAAGGTTACGCAATACGAACACATCGGCCACGATGAAAGACTACAAAGGCTACGCGAAACGAAAACATTGGACACGATGAACGGCAACAAATGTTACGCAATATGAAAACATTGGCCACGAAAAATAACTACAAAGGCTACGTGAAGTGAGATACATGTAATTGGTCAAGACGAACTGCATTAAAGGCAACGCGAAACGAAAACATTGACCACGGTGAACCGCTGCATTAGCCACGGCGAACGGGAATATTAGCCTCGGTGAACTGAAACATTGGTCACTGTAAACGGGAAATTGGCCAAGGTGAACGGAAACATTGGTCACGGTGAACGGGAATATTAGCCACGGTGAACGGGAATATTAGCCACGGTGAACGGGAACATTAGCCACGGTGAACGGGAACATTGGTCACTGTAAACGGGAAAATTGGCCAAGGTGAACGGAAACATTGGTCACGGTGAACGGGAATATTAGCCACGGTGAACGGGAACATTAGCCACGGTGAACGGGAACATTGGCCACGGTGAACGGAGAAATTGGCAAAGGTGAACGGGAACATTAGTCACGGCGAACGGTAATATTAGCCACGGAGAACTGGAGCATTAGTCACGGTAAACAGAAACATTGGCCACGGTGAACGGGTACATTAGTCAGGGCGAACGAGAACAATGGCCAAGGTAAACGGGCATATTGGCCACGCTTAACATGAACATTGGCCACGGCGAACGAGAATATTAGCCTCGGTGAACTGGAACATCAGTCACGGTGAACGAGAACAATTGCCATGGTGAACGGGTACATTAGTCAGGGCGAACGAGAACTTTGGCCACGGTAAACGTGAACATTCAAATACTTAAGGACATATATAGATGTTATAAAAATAAAGTATGCTAAACAATATGAAATAATTTGTTTAAACGCTTCTTTCCATCGAAACCCAGATGAATTTGACGACATCAAACTGCCCGTATTTGTACTTGTCTTAGTTTGATGACTGTTGAAAAAACTGTTATTCTTGGGCGGGTTTAGGTGGTTCGGGACGGGGAAGTGGTCGCTTAGCGTCATGATCAAAGTGGTCCCATGTCTTGATGACGTCATACAGCATTTGCCCGGGGCTCTCCGTGCCTCGCGCGTCACGATGGCCGTACAGCCGATAGTCCGGTGTCAACTTGCCTTTTGCCACGCCGAATTTCAGCAGCTCCTGTGCGGCATTAAGCGACTTCTGCGGGGGAAGTTTGGTGCTGTAGTCGCCCATGAAGCAGATTGAGATAGCCACCTTGTTCCATCCGTACGTGTGCGCGCCCACCTTGTCCCAGGAGCGCCCTTCGTACACTCGGCCATCCTCCCCCACGACAAAGTTGTAACCGATGTCTGACCAATCTACAAATATGCACAATGTTAGGATGACAAGGCGTTCTATCAGACTAATGCGAATAAACCGTAATCAATCATGAAACGTGTTTAAGGAGGTGATCAATTTATGAATATCAATTATGTACACTGGTAGTTACCGTTTGGTGTTAAAACAAAAAACATATCAGTTTTGGTTCAAAATGACATCTATTGTTTTTTTCTAATTTTCCCTTTTACTTTATTTGGATGTATTTTTTGGACAAACTATTAATGTTTCACTTATAAAACTATAAGATGGCCTACGTTAATGCATGAAGTTAAATACGGCTAAGTGTAAAAGGTATATTCTTAGTATACATTGAGTTCTCCTGACCCGCGTGAAATCTATTGTTTAGGTTAATTAATGATTGATTACAAATTGTTGTTACGTTCTATGACAAGAAATACTTTTTACTTAAAAAATAATAACTTAACAATATACATATTACATATGTTAATTCAACATGATTGCTTGTTGTTTGAACATGGAAAGTGACTATCAGTGTACATAATTGATATTCATAAATGGATCTCCCCTTTAATATCAATCATCAGTATAATTCTATAATAATAATAAATATAATAATAATAATAATAATAATAATAATAATAATAATAATAATAATAATTCCATAATATAGAACCGACAGTCTAAAGGCAAATCTCGCTACCTCTTCCGTCCATGTTGATTGTCTGTATGTAGCGAACCTCCCTGCAACAGCGTTTCTTAGTGGCGGCCTCGCCCGAGCAAGCGTGGTGTATGAACACGACACCTAGCGGTAAAGTTACATGCTCGACCTCTTTTGGCTGTCGGGCAAGCCATTCGGCACGGGAGACCAGCTGGAAGGGCGTATCTGTAGGAAAATACGTGAGGACAGTTACATGTAGTAACAGACAAAGGAGGACATCGTGAATTTTACGAATCGTATTTCTGATTACCGACTAGATCCTATCTGTAAACATCCTGGTCACATTATTGTTCAGTGACAATCACCAAGCGTGATCTAAGTAGACTCCGTGTCGTCAATAAGGAGGCCTTTTGGGTATCACTGCGCGTATATTCTTATACATTATCGTGTGTACGTATTTGCCCTGTTTGACTTTCCGTCTGATGTGGTCGAAGCCTCGACTTTAATTTAAACACAATATTTCGGTCAACATCCCGGATGAGAATAATTATCTGGGGACACATATACTAGTACCATTAACGATGTTTTGTATGAGGCTTAATATACACACGCAAAACAAAGCATACCACAGATAACATTTACCTGGGTTCAAGTCGTTTTCGGTCTCCACTTCTTCGTCGTCAGCATTCTCTGATAAAACAGTGATAAAACGTGTAATAGCTAAGCAACGTCACTAAAACGAAAACAGACACAAATGCATTATAGGAATTAAACTTTGTTAACCATGGAAACCATGTTCTATGAAACTCATGATAATATGTTCCAGCTAATCGTTAATACAACACAACCAACTACAAGGATGTAGAAACCATTCGACCATGTATTGTTTGGTAATTGTTTGATTCACCTGCCGGTCAATCCGTGTGATATCTTTTCGTCTAGATATCAGGGGAGTTTAATCAAACCTGTTTGCACACTTGCTTAATCCTCGGAAACAAGTTGTGAGTTATGTTGTTTACATTTGAAAAACAAAGAGTTTCGCTTATGCGCTGGAGGCGTCAGTGGTGTAGCATCTTTCATTACTATTGATGAACAGCTTCAATAAAACCAAGACTGTGTTTTCCGTACCGACTATGCTTCCTCAGGGCTTTCACTTTCATCAGTTTAATTTGCCAATGTGCACGATTTTACGATAATTTATTTTTTAATTTCATTGACGGTAACACCGTTGTCCAGTGCACAATAGTATTCCTATTCTATTATTACTCCACACATTTTCCATGTGTTTTAATATTACTTTTTCGTCGCAGCTGTCTAGACTCGCTGTTGACCCTGGTGTTAAGTTGGACTTTAGCCAATGAGAAACGGTGTCCTTTTTTGATTCAACTCAATAGCCATATTGCATTAGGGTCCTGGAAGCGACAGACATATATCATCATGTTAAATATGAGCATGAAAAGAGCAACAACGCGTATGATTCATTCTTTTACCCATTCTTTCGAGCTTACCATTTGCCAGATTTTCAATCTTTTCCATCACAGAATCAAAGTTTGCAACGCTCGGTTTTACGTCGTTGTCAGAGAGAAGGTTCCTAATATTCTCAAAGATGTCGTTCTTAGTAGAGTCGTCCACCTTCAAAGTTCCGGCGTGGACGATGCCATTTCGTAACTCCCTCAGGTTGTCGGCGACGGCCTTTGTAGTGGCAGGGACGCGCGCGCACCGGTTGAGGACGCTGAGCGCAGTTGACAGGTCGAGCATGTTAACGTGTTTCGTGCTATAGCCAGGCTGGATGAATACCTGCCTGATTTTAGCTGGTTTCGCCGGCCACTTCCATGACTTCATCTTGTCCCACTGCGCCTGAGAGCCAGCCGGAGGGCGCATGTTGGAGGGCGACTCGAGCTCCTTCTTCCAGCTGGCGCACGTCTTGCACCAACTGTACACCAAACAACAACACGTACATGTAATGCAAATACACACAACACTAAATCATCTCTAACAAGAGTGTCATGAAGTCCAGGATCTGTGTATTACATTCCTGAAAACGTCGGTTATAATAAAGGAGAAAATGTTTGAGTCAAAGTGTTGACAGACGACGACGGACGACGGGCAAATACCGGTCACTATTTGATCTTAGAGGGTTAAAATGCTCTAGTTAAGTCCGTGTTATTATGAAAGTATAATTTAAATTTTAAAATTTTATTATGGAACCCCTGCATATTTATGTTCTTTTATTGTTGTCTAAAATAGGTAGACGTATAATTTTTTTTATCCAACATCAATTGGTGTCCTCTTAACAAATTATTATGTTTTATACTCATATTTAAAGTTTTAAAAAAATGGTAGAGAGCGTTCTAAATCGGTGCGCTGATTACCGAGTATAAGGAGACAACTTACCTCTTAAACTGCTTTTTAAGTTGCTCGCTACAGTGTTTATGACAGGTGGGCAGATTGTATGACGTCAGTGTGGCGAGTACAGCCACGTGCACGTCTCGCACCTTGTCATCGGCGTACGTCCCCAGCGCCTCTCCCGCCACGCATAGCGCCACCTGCACGCTCACGAAGTTCCAGAACTCTGCGTCGTTCTTCAAAGAGTCAAGATCCAGTGCCTGCTCCATCTGTCTTGAGACACTGAAGGCGGACTGTCACAATTCTTTTTTATCACCAAAGCCGTATGTATATTGTGCACGCTTAGCAACTAAGCTATTTATATTAGGTATGTATGTATTGATTTGGTTAAACTGAGAGCGCAGTACAAGATAACAGATAACGATGAGCATTTGTTTGTTTAAAAAAACACACACACACGCAGAATGTTCTGACGTAGTTCCCATTTTCCACTACTGCCATGAATAATACCAATAGAGAATTCCCCCAATTGATAGTTCTACACAATTTCAAGCTCCTCCCCAAGCGACATGTTTTCTTGATCTTGTGATAAGGTTTATAACAAACAGAAAGTATGCTTTCTTTTGATTGTCAGCTGACTATATAATCCTAATCTATTGGATTAAAATTAACCATGTACAATTATAAATGATAATGATTGACAGTTGTGGAACTGGCCATTGTTTATAATGATCATTTATAACAGTACATGGTCAATTATAATCCAGTGGAGTAAGGCATGATTGTCAGGTGACAATCTGAACTAGTAAATACAAAACGCGTAGTTTCTCTTTGTAATTTACTTCACACGAACTAAGAATACATATTGAAAGGGGAGGATTTTGCAGAAATGTGCATGGAATAATTCTACTACTACTACTACTACTACTACTACTACTACTACTACTACTACTACTACTACTACTACTACTACCACTACCACTACCACTATACCACTACCACTACCACTACTACTACTACTACTACTACTACTACTACTACTAGCATTTATAAACTTAAACATTAATTAATAACTAGGGAATCTAACAAACAAACACATCAAAGCTAACGTTTGCAAGAATGGTTGTACATTTGCATGCAACAGGCTGTTATTTTATGTAAATGGAAACGCCAATAAATGGTTGTTTTTGTTGTTAAACGGTGAGCAGTACACGAGGCCAAAAATGGGGGTACGCAGTACGCAAGGCCAAAATAAGGCGGTATGCAGTACGCAAGGGGGAGGGGTGTCGCCCTCGCAGCTTGTTCTGGCAGTTTTTGTAAATACATGTACATGTATAACCAAATGCATAAAAATGAGCAACATTCGCCCCACACTTGGGCTATCTCACATTCAGCTGATAAAAGTACATAAAAAAATATACAAGGTAGCTGAAATATTAAGTGGCTAATCGAAAAAGGTTAAACCGGAGTGACATGTCATTGGAAGTTGGAAACTTGTTGTTGTGGTCCTTTATATTTCGGAATTTATTTTCCGCCGCACAACGTTTGTCCGCGCACATAACTAGTTCCTCCTAACATAGTAAAGCTAAAGAAATGTTGTTACCATTGGGACAAAGATCCAACCAGAGGTTATTAGTATACTGACTCCCATAAAGAAAATCCAACTGGCCAAGTCACCACAATCAGTTAACAAATTTCCGTCCCACAGTGTGTCCGCCCGTCACAAATTTGACAGACAAACATGGATAAAAATCTTTGAAAAATAAGTAACGTATCATATTTAATTCCTTAAGACTGCAAAATGCAACATCTATCAATAATGAAACTGTATAAGATGTAAGCCTAGTGTCACACATACTTGGAAAAAAAGTCATTTAAACATATGGTGATCAAGACTCTTGTGTCAGGCACATGAATCATTGTTTTGGAATAAAATTCCAGTTTTTTATCAATTTCATAAAATAACGATACAAGATTTTCGTAAACCATTTAAAACATTTAAAACAGATGAAGATTATTAATTTATGTAATTCTGTTATTGAAACTATATGTGTCGATACATAAAATAAATACATAATCCACTTGTTTTGACGAATGTTATGTTTAGTGTTGATGTTAAATTTTTGTGCCGAGCATTGTGAACGCGCTAAATACAAAATACAATGTAAGTTTTAATTTCAAATGGCCTTCAGATTTTCTTCAATAATTGGAGGTTTAAAAACGTCTTAGTGAAAATGGGGTCGTTTAAACTATCTTTCTGTATAAGGTTAGTAAAAAGGTAACTTATTACTTTTTCGTCGCAGCTGTCTAGACTGGCTGTTGACCCTGGTGTTAAGTTGGACTTTAGCCAATGAGAAACGTTGTAAGAGAAAATGCATAAAAATTGAAACCTTGCGATTGGTGCAAATCGGCTACGTACACTGGTACTTGCAGTCGTTCAAATGTCTATATTTATAGTGCAATTTATAGAACTACAATTGGATAAATTATCATGGTCTCAGTACACCAAAAAGGTTGCATACAAGTACGTTACTTTTGAAACAACGCTTGCTCATTAGATTGCGATTTTGAGACAATTTATTTGTTGTATGGGCCATTTTGACATGGAACTTTTTAAGCTTAATGCTGTCTTCTTTGTGTGCAACATTTATTTCGAAATATCTTCAAAATATCTTAAAAATGAGTACACGTGCGCATATCGCTTAGGTTAGGCTTTAAAATATGCACTCATTGTTTTATTATACTAGGGCTGATAGTCATGGAACGGATACGCAGTTCTGATGTGTGACATATTCCTTCACGATTCTTCACACAATATGAACTTATCAATAATGAAAACAGCGTGCATGAGGAAAAGACCTACACATGTGATGAGTGTGAGTAAGGCTTTGCTCCGACAGACAGCCTTGTTGATCATCTCAATTCTCATGGTGGGAACAAACACATGAAAAAATGCGTGTATGTGTGGAAAGATGTACACATATACGTCTGAGCTGAGCAGGCACAATGCAAAGTTGTGAGTGATTCTGTTTATAATTAGTAGTTTGGCGTTCAGGTTTTCCATTTGCAATGTTGAGAAGTGTATACAAACATGGCTTCATTTTAACTTAAAACAGAAAACCTTACCAAATGTTTGTTTACAAGTGCAATTAGGAATTAGTAAATTCTCTACGTTAGATATTATTGTTGCAGTTCAAAGTCGATTATGATTTTTTTGTTGTAATTCGTTGCGATTGTTGCAATTTTTCATAATAATTCCCATTGTGTTTATATTATTAGTTTCATTTTATATGCTTCTGTTGCATGCTGCTTTGTCTGTCTGTCAGTCTGTCTGTTCAAATAGCATGGTAAGTATTCATGTCAAGTTATAAAACTGATCATCGTCTTGTAACTTCATAAGTAAGTTGTGTAAAACCGTTTCCGATTTTCTTGCTTAATTGTTATTACTAGTAATTGTACATGTGATTGCTCTTTTTCAAAACTTGTAATTCATTATTACAAAAAAATGCATTTTTCTCCAAGGGCATTACCTGTATCATTTTGAAATTTGTTTTAATAGGCATTTTATACATTATGCTGTTCATGGATCCTGTTTTATTATGACATCCTTTTTAAATGATGATTATCGTGATTTTATTGTGATTAAATTTTGTAATTAGCAGTTTTTCTATGATATTCATATTCAAATAAATGCAATACAGATTCAAAATAAGTTTATTATTCATGTGTATTTATTTCACTCGTATTGAGATTGCCGTCAATGTTTTCCAATTCAAATTTTGACGCATAATAATGAACTTTAGGATCATCATGGTTGATTTCAGGTACCGGTTTGTTCTCTTGCTTTGGCTCTTTTTAATTTCAACATTTATATCAAGATCATTGTCACTTTCATTTCCAGATTCAGTTGTTTCAATTCTTGAAATTCGTTATCGTAAATTGACGTTTCTACCGAATCCGCTTCATTTTTCGCTTTAAAACATTTACACAAGTCTGCCTTTGCTGAGCGCATGCGTTTTTACGCCGGTGAACAGGTGCCGCACATGAATATAATCAAGAGTAAATGTAGACATGTCAAGTTTAAGGGAACCATAACAAAACGGCCCGTACAAAACAAACACACAGGACAACAAAAACACGCAGAACACCAAGACGCAACAGACATTCAGAAAAAACTATTGTTTGTGGGCTTTTTCGGGCAAAAAGTGTACTTCCCTATATTCCTATATTGTATTTTTCATAACTGATTTATGTTGTTTGTGTGTACAGTGTAGGTGTTTCCTTCCGTAAATTATGACCAATTCTTGTTTGCAGGGTCCCAAGCTATTGTAGCAAAGATACCGATAAAGACCGTATTTTATTATTATTTTGTTTTAAACACACATTTCACTTACTCACATTCAGCGCCGACCATTTAGAAAATAGTTCTTGGTGTGACTTTTGATACGTCGTATATTCGGCAGAATCTGCAAGCCTTAAAAAAAGTAATGATTTGTAGATGCTTGTTCATAAGCAGTGTTGTCTGGGCAATGTATGTCATCCATGTTGGAGAGTATTTTCGGCATTAAGTAAAAATATGCATATTTTTGCAGTACTTACCTACCAAAGTAACTACTTGAAGAACAATTAAAGGTTTATTAGTGGTAATTGTCATTAATCAGATGATAGTGGATACTGTCCTCAAACTTAAAAAATTTTTTTTTTGTAAAAAGTTGGGTCTCTGGACTAAACCAAAGCTGCTATTTTTATAAAATCAGCTGTTGCATTTATTTTGTACGAATAAGAATTTAATATGTTTTAATATAAAACAACACACTTCTTCTGTTTTAACTGTTTCTATGATAACGTTTATTTTACGAGTAGGTTTGCATTTGCATATTTGCTACATAACATGATAAGAAATGTGTGTGCGTGCACGTGTCTGTCTGCGTGTGTGCGCGTGTGCATTTGCGCGCTCACAACAAGAACTACAGTGTTGTTTTCAATTATTTATTTAAATGCCAAAAGTAACAAGACATATACTGTGACAAAACTACCACGTACATATTATGTAAAAAATCTACATCACTGTCTAAAGAACAAACATAAATAGTCTTACTTCTAACTGATGTATATGCATCAATTAATACAAACGGCAGTATATAAAAACCATTTTGCTATCACAAGACAACTAAACACAATGATATTTTTCTTGGAGCTTATGTTATTAAAAATTAAACATAATTTATTTTTTATTAACTATTAAATACATTATTAATAATAACATATACTACATAATTCTTGTACAAATATATTTCATGGCAGTCAGACAACATTCACACTTTCTGGAAAACTTAGCCAACCTAAGTATAACCAGCACCCAGTGCACATACAATGTCATACACTTGTACCGGTAACTGACAACTGCCCTACTTGAAACAGAGGTAAAGGGCAATTTGCCATAGACATACATGTAACTTTATGACTAAGTCACCACAAAAGCTAGTTGCAGTGCGAGTCTTGAACGCAAAACCCTTGGAATGTATGTCCAATACTATACCCACTAAGCTGGACATGAGCAGTCATATATTCAAATAAAATAAATATGGAAAAAGAAGCACAACAGTATTGTAGTCAGATCTGTCATTTCTGGTTACAACAATATCTAAATTGTAGACACATTATAAATAAAGATTTGTAGTATTAACAAGCATATCACAGACCACTTGTATGTTTAATAAATAGTTTTGTCTTTTACAGCATAAACTGTAACAATGTAACTATCTACACATGTATACTAATAAATAGCATTAACAACAACATAAATTATCACAGACCTCTCCATTAAAATCTGTAAACATAAAACAGTGTAACTCATCCTCATCTTAAATGTAAAATATATTTAAATATAAACAAACAAAAGAGGCTACATCAAATATGAAAACATAAAATGTCACTTTATCACTTTAAAACCAAATACTGCTTTGAAATAATTTAAATACTTGAAACATCTCATTTACCACACATTATAATACAATGGCTCCTCTAACTAGCTGTGATGGCAGTGCATGTTTACTCTGTGTGTATTATGAATGTGTTGGAGCCCATTTAAAACTCATATTTGTAAGATTTTTAAAACATAAAAAGAAGAACATGTATTGGCCAATTTAAAGCACATTCATTGAAAATGGCGTTAAAACAAAGACCTGGTACATTGTACTTGGATGGCATACTTTATAAGACTAAGCAATTATGTTTAAAATATAAAAAAAAAACATGAGACAGAAGGCTAAGGATTGTGAGTCTAATTCTCAAACTTCTTGGCTTATTTGGTACCAGCTAGGATCAGAAGTGAATACGCTATGGTTATATAACATAACCACAGAATCTCACTCTAACATGTATCTAGATTTGTAAACCAAACAGGTATCAGCTGGTAGTACAAGGTCATGCTTAGGGCATGTATGTCATTTTGTGTACATCAACAAATCGTCAAATAGCACAAGGTTGTAGTGTAATAAAGATATTTGTCTCTAAATATTTTACTAATAATTCATTACATTGTACAATGTACAAGATGTACTAATTGTTCACTACATTGTAACTGTACAAGATGTTGAATGATAGTGAGACTTGCAGACGACAGGTTGAAAGGATCACACTGTCAGCACTGAAATGATAAACACACCATATACATAAAACAACGAACGTCAGCCTTTACATGTATAAATACAACACAGATGTACATGCATTTTTAGGTAAGGAAAACAAAAAACAGTTTTTCTAAGAAGAAACTTAAGTGATAAGGCTTTGTTTAATTGTAAGACCCATAACATGACCAATAATACATACACTGGGGTCCAAAAGTTTCTTTACACTATTGAAATTTTTGAATTTTTCAACACAAAATATCTAATATCAAGACAACAAACGAATTTGTCACGTTAAATGATGTTAAATGAGGTAACAATAACAGAATTTGTCATTTCAAGTATAAATTACAGCTCAGTCAGTAAACTGTCAAGAAAATAGACATC
>Ga0224511_10002461_pt1 | contig 12488 bp, 9 predicted proteins | sample SF_May12_sed_USG_2_FD_169988 | JGI IMG/M metagenome (GOLD analysis project Ga0224511, IMG submission 169988) | Sediment microbial communities from San Francisco Bay, California, United States - SF_May12_sed_USGS_8_1 | ecosystem: Environmental > Aquatic > Marine > Sediment | place: USA... | reverse complement strand
GAAATAAGTTATTGTTTATTCTTATTCATTATGACTTTTTTCTTGTGCATGATATGAGCACTGATATGGTTAAGCTGCCAGCTTAGATACGTGTTTTTTCACCAGTTACAGTTCATTAAGCACCACAAGCGGGTCAGTATTGATGCTCCGCTTCATAGTGAAACTTGATTTGGTTTCACATAACTATTGGCAAAGGGACAACCTTATGGGCCTTGGATGACTGCCTCATAGATATGAGTCTGCATTCTTTGGTTGGTAGTTCGAGGACTCTGTAGTGCAACATCTGGTTTACCTGGTGTTTGATGGCTGGGTGTAGTTTGACTTGTTATGTCTGCTGGACTATGTCTTTGCCTTCTCCTTTGCATGGGCTATCAAGTTTTCCTGGTTTTCATTAATGCTGTTGTAAAAAAGACTTGCGGTCTCATCAAAGTAAAAATATTGAATCAAATTATCAAATTAAAATAGAAACTTACAGATTCTGCATCTCTGTGTATCTCTGTGTATCTCTGTGTATCTCTGTGTATCTCTGTGTATCTCTGTGTATCTCTGTGTATCTCTGTGTATCTCTGTGTATCTCTGTGTATCTCTGATTCATATGACTGTGTCAAGCAATATAATCTTGGCTTGGTTTTTCATGCAGATCTGCGGTCTCAACTGACTCAGTCAGTGAATATGAATATGAAGGTAATGATGATGAAGGTGATGATGACGATGGCAGTAACTCGTCTTCACCCGAAAGTCAAACCAGTAACTCTGACAATGTATTCACCAACTATGCCATGGAAAATGAATCTTCCAATACAGTGAGTCACAATGCATGAAGTATAACCATCAATTGAAAGGACATGTGGTTGAAAACATTGACTAGTTACTCACATAACGGGATAGTTCAGAGGGTAAAGTGCTTTGTATCACAACCATTAGATCTAGGGGACAATCCCTGGTGGGGTGCTGCTGTGAGTATGACCTCTTCACAAAATTCCATCTTATACTGCTCTAGTTCAAGCCTCTGGGTTAGAAAATCTTCTAAGTTGGTTGGCACGAGAAGACTAATAATGACATCTAGGAATGTGAGTGCGAATCACAGCTCTTTGGTCTCTGTAGTTTGATGGCATTGCCTTGATTTGCTGCAAGATTCACGATTTCCAGTTCAAGTTGTGATACCTAATCACCAGCCACAGTCATGCGAAATCAGATCATCAGCCTAGCTGGCAGAGGTCTATTACTATAGTGCATTTACCTGCGCTTGACACTATGTCAGTGGGTGCCTTAGGTGTACCTGATAGAGTGGAGATGACCTTGTGTATCACTATTATTACACCTTGCCATGCAGGCCTTAAAGCTTCGCCACAAGCATTCAGCATGTGTCGAGTCATTCCCTAAGATGGATTGGTGTGATTAGTTACCTAAAATATCTTATTTTTTTAGATATTTATAACATATATGTGACAGGAGCTGCCGGCTTTCATGAAACGTCACATCTGCATCACACCAACTCTTGTATACTTTGCTCTAACCTGGAGACCTTTAAACTCATTTATTATGTTCCAAAATCTTGCTTATCAACCAAACTGATACCAACACTATGTACATATAAAGTATTTATACACATAAATCCTATATGCAAAAGTGTGTATAATACGTTTTCATATACATACACATACGTATACATACAAACATGTACAAAAGTTGCTTTGCATAAAATGACAAGACCAGAAAGCAGTTGTTGTTTAGTAGCAGAATATATTATATATTATATTTATTATATATTATATTTATTATATATTATTTGCTCACTGAGAGTCATCGCTTCGAATCTCAAAAAGGTCAGTGGTGGTGGCGGCGGCGGCGGTGGTAGAAAGGGCTCCTGAGTTCCAGCAAAGTCTCTCCGGTAACCAGCAAGCGAACTACATAACCCCGCACATGCAAGGATTCTATGGGGAGTAAATGGAACCAAAAATGATGAGACCATATCTCCAATAATATACGTAGTAACGAAAAAGTTTGGGCTCCGTTGTCATGCAGTTCATTGAAATGATAATGAAGCAGAGATGAAAGTGGATAGTATATATGACACATATAAATGACAACTGGTGAATCTTTAGCAACCGTAGAGGTATTTTGACCTTCATTATCCACCAGTTGGAATCTCGATTTCATGCAATTCGGAGTAAGGAGCTTGCTAAAGGCCCATACCAGAAAAACACTTCGCCGACTGCGAGGCTCAAACCTGTGATCCATATAGGAAGACCTTGAAGAAAATGGAAACCCTGGTCTAAAATGACAAAAGATCATGCAGTATATGATTCATTCATGGGGGCAATAGAGGAAAGAGACCTCTATTCTGTAGTGGAAACCAGGCTATCAATGATGGTGATGATGTACCAGTTCACATACCTATGCGTTACGTGCACAAAGTAAAGTGGTATATTAAGTGGCTTATTATTTAACATTTCTTATGTCGGGATCGACAGAATTAAAACGCTTATTATATAGGGTAAAAAAGGTAAAAAGAAACTGGACTAAAAGAAGAATAAAAAGTTACATTAAAATAATTCAGTTATTTAAATGATTTAACTTATTCATATAATATATGAAAAAGCTTGGCCATACAACATCGCGATAGTCTGTAAGGCAATAGGCTACTTCTCAGAGTACATGCCAGCAGTGGTGTATACCCGATGCAAATACTCACTGAACAATTTATATGAGTTCATATGAGTGGGTGTGTTATATGTCTGCCCACGGATTGCACACATAGTGATGGTCGATGGCTACAGGGCCCATAGTTGAGAAAAATAACCTCATGCATTTTCCCTTAAAGATAAAGGGATTATGCGCCTGTCAACAATATACTTGTAATCCACATAATCATGAATTTTACTCAGACTTACGGTACTGCCAAACTATCTAGGTCCTAAGGGTATTTCGCTGGTCGACTGGCCGAAACTGGTTAGTGGTTAAGGTTTTCGTTGGCAATTGGTTTTGTTAATATTCATTCGCAATCATTTCTTACTGTGCTTTCCGGAGAACACCAGCAAACGAGGCATATTGAAATCAACTAGATCAATGATGATTGGCGGGGCAAATATCAGACCTAATGACCCTATCCAGTTTTCAGAAAGGTGAAGACAACTCCCCGATTAATTGGACTCTAATTCGGCTGGGTGACCTGGCTATTCGGCAAGTGGCGATGTCACAATTATGCAGAGATATAATGGTATACTCTTTGAATTTATAATATTTGTCATGAATTAGGTAGAGTATTTGTCAACCATGGGCCAAAAAATATCATTTGAATCAAAAATTGAGCAATGAAAGGAGAGGCTTGGCATACAAGGAAGTCGGCTTCTCTTATCCAGAAAGGAAAGGTCCATGAATCTTTGACAACCGTGGAATGATCTTTATTCACTGACTGTGACGTCCATTATTTTTACTATGGTGTTTTGAAGTCACGCTAGCAGTTTGGATTGAGAGGCTTGCTAAAGGTCCATCCCAAGAAAATAACTCTACCGGCCGTGAAACTCGAACCCTCAATCCTCCAATTGCATCTCCGAATATGCCGAATTTGATCAACATTGAACCAAGCAAATGCACATTAGTTTTTCCATGTTTCCAATTTGGATTACATGCTTGAGAGTGAGATACTTCTGCCGAGACCCCGGGTGGTTCATTGATTCACGAACGCTTGGAGACGCCGAGTGTATTTGAGATGGCTAGCTCGCATTTAGGTGAGGTTATCAGATTTTAGGTTGGAGAGGATAAAAGAACGTTTGGGCTTCTAGATTTGGTAAAAGGTCAAAATGAAGTTACCTAGATTAGATTTTAGAAAAGGGTTCGCTCCAGCTACTAATACTGTTTATACGCTTGGCAAGGCAGCGTCACCGTGAAGGTACAAAGTGCGATAAAGTGCTTTTATATGGCATCATTTCTAGTCTGACACTCAACAAGTTCGTGATCTAAACTCTGTTCTAACTTATACTATCGTAATCGTACAATGCATTATTCGGTAGCAATGCTTTGTAGTGACAAAAGGAGAATATTTGGGTTTTCGATCGCCTTTTTGACAGTCTCGTCGTCCAGGTGACCTATAATCTATTGCTTCTCTTGCCCCACTACCCGCCCGAAGATTCAGGTGACCTGGCTACGCATAAACGCGACCGTTTTGGAGTTGTCTCCAGTTGTCAATTTTATTGAACTTTTCTCTCACAGACAGTATTCCTACGCAATGTTTGCGTCAGTGTCTGCAATTCAAAGAAAAATTCAGAAATACAGTTTTGGTTTTAACTAATAAAAGATTTATACCTATTTAGCCACAGTTACATTTAAGAATATGCAGAAAGTCCTAAGGTGCGAAAACAGAGAATAAAGTAACTTTTCATGATAACATTTTGACGCGTAATAACGTGAATAGGCCTTGAACTCACTTGGCTAAGTACAACTAGACAACCAACTTCAGCAAAGTACTTGCAGGTGCCCTAATACTGTCGTCTCGTTGTCTGTTTTTTTCACGAACAGAAGGCACAGGCATGACATGACTGCGACAATGATTTTCCTCACTATCTCAGCATTGATATGTTCTGGAGGTTTACTCCAAACAGAGGGTAAGTCCGGTTAGAAACTACAGCTTTTGTCAGTTTTAATTTACCCCTACCACCGAGACGATGATGATCGACAGTCAGGTCACGGAGTATGACTATCACTATGCCTACTACTACTAGTACTAGCTCGTTTGAGTTGAGTTACACATTTTTCAGCTGGGTTAGTTAGTTTTCAGTTAACTTATATTTACAATTACACATACTTACACTACCAATACAACAGTAAAAATAGTTAATGTTATCTCATGGTACTGACTGATTGTAGTTGGTTATTCCCAACTAAGACTAGATCTTAGAGTTAGAGACAGTAACTGAGTAAGTACGTAGGCGTACTAGTTAATTTGTACTAGCTTATGCAATTACTTATTACTGCGCTACACTAGTCAACTTCCCTACTTAACTGACGAACAAGTAGCACAATTACATGTACTTACACTCTCAGTCAGACACACAGCAGTCATAGCTCAGTCAGTAGTATACTTCTAGTTCTAGTCTAAAACTAGATGCACTTTGCTAGGTGCCTTTTGGTATGAACATGATGTAGCCTGGGATTCTGTAAGTTGAGATTGAGTTGAGGAAACTAGACTGGCCCAGTCCGAGAGTAAGACTAGGAAGAGTCCGGGTTTCTTTACTAACTCTACCCACAACTGCTTGAGTCAGGTCATGGTTTGTTTAAATTGGTATCTCAGTACAGGCAAACCACAAGTCACTAGTAGTGAGTTTCTCAATAATTCAATAGATTAATACAAACTCAGCTCAACAACTAATTGGTAACTGTTTCCAGGTTCCATAGACATTATTTATATACGCTAGTCAACTAGTAAGTAGGAACCTCTAGGTGCCATTTGAAGGATTCTGTGACTAAACTCCTCGTAGATGTGCCAATTGTGTGGTTTGATCACAACTCAGTGGCGTCAGATACAATTGTGCCTTTAACTGTAGTAGTCCTAGACCATCTCGATGGTCTTATAAGAAAACAGAACAGATTTAGGGTTCTATTGCTGAGTCACTCGCTGGGTTGAGAGCTATTGGCACAGATCTGTTTGTTAATTAGGGCTTCAGCCCTCAAATTAGTGTGGTGCAGGGAAATGAAATCAAATTTGGGGCTTATGGATCTATTGCCAGTCTAATAGTGGCTTCAATTGGCAACCTACATGCGCAACTACAAAATAATTGAAAGCTGGTGGCAAGTACAAGCCTCATGCTGCCAATTCAGTCTCTGTAAGACCGATTCTGTGCTGCACCCATGAAGTCATCCTCCACGGTATACCATATTTCATCTTTTCTGTTAAAATTGTGACACCTCATCTTGTAGCTCTCCAGTGTAAATGCACTGGCACCGGAGGCATACCGTGTACCCTCAATGGTACGTGTTCTGGAGAGGTGGTGTGTTTTGCATCGATTGATAAAAACCCCTCCGATGGTGTTATTACACGAAGATATGGGTGAGTTAATCATGCCAAAATAAACCTGCACTGGGAATTTTAGTCATCAAGTACGTGATTGAGGAAGAGGGGGTCTCTCATAGCAGTTTATTGAGTGACCAGTCTGGTTGCCTGTCCTATTTATTGAACTATTAGGACTGCATCATGTCTGATCTCACAATGTTTTAGTTGTCATTCAACGAGCAGCAACATGCTTGGTTCAGTTCCATTCAGTTGTCTAACTTCCGAAATGGAGAAACATATCTTCGATCAGGATTGCTGCTCCAAGTTCGACTATTGTAACGAGCTTTTACGTCCGGAGTTGCTCCAGACAGAAGGTTTGCTGAACAGCCAGCCGTGTGCGAGTCTAAGAAGCGTGCCGGGCTCATGCTCTGTCACCATTTGAGCATTTACGTTTGGATAAATTTAAATCTTGGAAATTGTTTCTCACTATGGAGGAGTGTAGCCCTGTCGCACTTACACTCGCACTCGGGTGACTATTTTAACTGATAATTTCATAGCCTCGTCGCCTAACGTTGTGTTCCGCTTTACAGGGACTCGTATGAAGATCATTTGAATGTGATCGACATTTCATATGGTTGTATAAATAAGAATAAGAATAAGACTGACCTTGGAAAGTCTATAGACCCTTATCTGCGAGTTCGATCTATGTGTAGCTATCCGGGTCTACACTGCTGTTTCCGAGGGGATAGCTGCAATGCTGACAAGTCGATTCTCGTCAAGTTATTTGACGACATAGGTATTCATGGCTGCTGACAGCTTCATTATCCCAGCAGCAATGATCTAATGCCATGCGCTATGGTGACTTCTCTCCATATACACCTTCCCCAACCTAGACTGGTCCATGGCTTCATTGTTGGTCTCATCCCTAAAAGTCATTCTCATGCATTAATTCGCTGCTTTGATGAGAGGGTTGTCTACCTTGCCAGAGGTGCATTACGCTGTGTTGAGTCAGTCCGACTCTGGTTCGCTTAAAGATCACCCCATTATAGAAAAGGTATCTGGTTGGTGGTGCAGGTTGTTGGTATTGGTGGATTTGCGGTGCTGATGGAATTGTAGCAGTTATTCTCTAAAATAACCCTCTGCTTCTAATAATGCAGCTATCGCCGATAGCTTCATGGTGTCACAGTTGTACCTCTGACAGCTCTGCATTTGGATTGTGAATGAAACTGTAAAAATGTCGATTAGTCGACAGCTTCACAAACTGATACCTTGCCATCGGTATTACAGTGCCGCCGACGGAGGCTGCAACAGGCTCCGATACAATAAAGATGGCGCTGATAATAGCATTGCCTGTGGTTGTTGTCTGCGTGATCGCGCTGATTATCACATACGTCTGCTGCCGGTACAGACGTGCCAATATCACGAGCACATATTACGATCCAGAAACTACTCCTATGATCCCCGGCAGCACTACTGGTGGCACGTCACTGCATGAGCTGCTGGAAGAGTTCTCTCATTCAGGCTCTGGTAGCGGTAAGTTCCAGAGTAACTCCTTCTTGATATAACACAAAAGTAAATCCATGACCGGCTGTCAGGAGTGGTGTCCTTAGTGTTTGCCTGTACCAGGGGCCGCTGATCCAAGGCCTAGTACACTATCCACTATCCACTATCCATCAGTTCACCCTGGTATATGTAGACATCCTATTGGGTATGACTGTATGTCTCTATGATAATATTTAGTTGATTTTTGGCTCGCACCACTTCCTTAGTCCCTACGCCGTGTTTGGTTGGTTTTAGGGTTGCCCCTCCTCGTGCAGAGGACGATTGCGCGGCAGATCCAGCCAATAGAGCTCGTCGGTAAAGGTCGGTTTGGAGATGTTTGGCGAGGTAGATGGAGAGGTGATAATGTTGCTGTAAAAATCTTCCATTCTCGCGAGGAGTTGTCTTGGTTCAGAGAGGCAGAGATCTACCAGACAGCCATGTTACGGCATGAGAATATACTCGGCTTTATAGCGGCGGATAACAAAGGTACATCGTTCAGACAATTCATCATATTACTCAGGATAGTACTACTACACAACAGGATTAATGTCCCATAAACAGCAGTTTCCAGTTTTGTTTCCTGTACTGAGCAGTCTGCTGATGTTGTTTCAGATAACGGAACCTCTACAGAGTTATGGCTCATCACCGATTATCATGAGCAAGGAAGCTTGTTTGACTATCTGAATAGGAATGTGGTGACAGTCAGCCAGATGATTCATATGTGCCACTCCATAGTCTGCGGTGTCGCTCATTTGCATATGGAGATCGTTGGCAGACAGGGTAAGTCCATGCGTCCAAGGAGTGTGGTAAAAATAGCCACCAACTTTGTCAGCCCACTGTTACCATAGTTACGGACCCTGCGATGGTAGTCTTCATAGTTATGAGCTTGTTGCACCAAACCTAAATGATGGATTACATGTCGGTTGAATGAGTTGCTGAATAGTGTGGCCATAGTTATGGTCACTGAGTCAGTGGAACTAATACCAATTGTCAATGATTTACCATGAACTCACCCTAATGGTATTTCTGTGGTAGCAGCCAGCTTTTCTAGAAATCTAATTGTCTGTTGACCTGAGGCTGGGCTCAGGAGCTGGATAGACTGACCTATCACCATGGGCATGCTGAGGTATGACACATGCACACCTATGACCTTTATGTCCTAATGAAATTCACATCCTCGGCTGTTTTAGGAAAACCAGCCATAGCTCACCGAGATTTAAAGAGCAAGAATATCTTAGTGAAAAGAAATGGCTCTACATGCTGTGTTGCTGATTTGGGTAAGTTGTCTCCGTCTGACTGTTAATGAGGCTTTTAATCCATGTAGATTTTGCTAAACCCACTTTGGAAGTTGTACGCACATGTAGACCAGCTAAAGTTGTTCCACATTTACCGATAGCATCCGCTCTATAGAAGTTGCATGTTGTTCAAAATTCTATGAGATTCCAATTGGTGACTAAAAACTGGTCTGTGGAGTCATGCACAGTCTATATGACTACATCAACTACTATTCGTGAACTGTATGCCAACATCAGCGATCAAATGTTGAAATCTAGAGCTTATGTATGTAGAGAATGATTCGATTTTCGACTCTTGTAGGACTGGCTGTGAAGCACGATTCTAGCACGGATACAGTGAACATGCCCACAATGAATGACCGTGTCGGAACTAATCGCTACATGCCCCCAGAGGTCCTAGAGGATTCCATCAACATGCAGCATTTTGATTCGTTTAAGCATGGCGACATCTACTCGATGGGGCTGGTGTTCTGGGAGATTGCTCGTCGTCTTTCCATGGGGGGTATGTAGTATTAACACACTGCACCTGGTTAGGCTGTTCCTAATGACAGCGGGACACCCTGGGAAATGCCCAATCAAATAGTAGGCAATTACTACTCTGGATCATCATTTTCTTGTCTCCATGATAAAACAGCTGTCTGGGATGGTGCAGAAATTAGCCTACTGAGTCGTTGGGCTTCGCTTTTCTCCAGGTGCACCGTAGAAAGACTTTCTTTCTTTTTGCATCCGTATGCTCCATCTAAAAGGTAACTCTGGATAATGCCAAGAAACGATTGGATGGATATTTTTGCTAGATGTAACAATGTTTGATTTTCTCTAGGAACCTGTCGTCCCGATGACTACCAGCTGCCATACTTTGATATGGTGCAGACAGATCCGTCTGTGGATGAGATGAGAGCTGTTGTCTGCGCTGCCAAGAGGCGTCCGTCTATACCAAATAGATGGCACAATGTACAGGTAAGACTTACAATTCTAAGGGATAACTCGTTGCAAATTTCGTAGAACTCAGTCTAGAAAAGTTGCAACCTTGCCTTTCTTTCAACAACATTTTCGATCCTTTGATCATCTGAAGTTGGAAGACCAGAACCATGTCGCAGAAAAGTCTTCCCATGACTATGGATTGGTTGGGTTTCCTAGTTGGGTTGTTGCTAGTTGTAAAATTAGTCAATAGCGTGTTTGTTTATCCAAGGACTTTATAGTGAACCAGTAATTGTTTTGACCTGTTGGTAGACGTCTGGCTATTCTTTGCTCCTTATTGTGACACAGATTGAAAGCTCATGTTTTTGCAGTCATTGCGTCTGTTGGCCAAGCTGATAAGGGAGTGTTGGCACGATAAACCTGCTGCCAGACTGACAGCTTTAAGAGTAAAGAAGACACTGGCCAGTTTGGCTCAGCAGGAGTTGGTGGAATTATGAGACCAACTGTAGAGGCCTCACTCATAACCTAGTCTAAGGGCATGTGATTATTAGTAATTACCAGACTGTATCATGTATATATTTTATTTTTTATTATTATCACAGTTAGTCAGTGTATGCTGACAGAATTTCAGACAGAATGATCTGCGCATTGACCTACAGTATAATGTACATTCTAGATTGCAGTATGCCCAAACATATCATTAGGAGCTCTAATACTATTTGTGGCTTTGCACAAAACATTTTTTGTCACAGAAGCATTCGTTGCCTTAGGTACAATAACTTGTAAAATATTGTACATGCGAACTGTTGTGGGGGACAACCTCTTTGCGTTCTGTGTTGTTCTATATTGATAGAAAAATTGGAGAAATGAAATCGCTGGATACAACAAAACACATGATTGCAAAGGACGCGTAGTCTCGGTTCTGTGCAATCAAAGTAAAAAATCACCAGTATGTAAAGACTAAACTACATGATCTGTGCACGAGCGCGCGTGTGTGTATATACAAGAACTATACAGTAATACCAGATTCGCTCTAAAACAATTTGAGTAACTTTCCCAGCCTCTGCTTGGCAGTAGCCATGCCTTTTCGTGGCTTGTTTTTGTCCAGAAACCGAGGATCTGTAATGGAAAACTCCAATGACTCGATATGAGGGTGGCCAAGTGATTCTTCTGTTGCCCTCAGCACACTATTCGACAATGGTGATCATAATGTCTTAAGGGTCAAAGTAATTTCCAGACACCTTATACTGGGAAATTTCCAGTGGTTTGAAGTGGCCAAACGCATATCTAACTGTCTTTAAAACTACATGAGCTACACAAGAGCTCCAGAAGTTATTGATAAAAACGCAGTACACTTCCTGACAGATTGATTGATAATGTAATTGTTTTGAAATGACTGAAGTTGGTGCAATAGAATGTCTTCAGATCCAAAATAGATAGCCGTTTGGCTTGATTTCATATATATGTAAATGATCACAGCCAGGTTCAAGGATCGAGATTAAACCAGAATTGGACAATTCACCCAGAATGGTTTTACCTCTATGCGCACTGATACAAGTTCACTATCTCGAGGGTGACTATTTGTTCCGCCGATGATTTTGAAGTATTATGCCCTGTTAAGAATAGCCCATATGTGACAGATCTCACACCCAAGACCCGTCCTGAATTGCTGTCCCGTGCATCCTGAAATTGGTTTGCCCAGAGTAATTTTTACCATGAGAGTGGTTTGCTGACCAGGTTCTGCTGCTGGCCATTTGATAGGGGCGTATGTGATGACATGCTACTGTTCAATCAAAAGTAGAATATTCAGAACACAAACCTGGTGGTTTTGTCTTTGATGTGGATGGTAGATCCATTATGAGTGGTGTTGATGATCTTGAGCCGCTTGCCTCATTCCGATCAGTCCGAGAACTCGATGACCCTGATGAAGACACTTTCCTCTTCACATATGCACGCTTGGCAACCTGCAATCGCACAAGGTCAAAGGAACTCCAAGTTTGTGCTTCTACCACCGCGAATGCCATTTGAGATGCTTGATGGAGGGGGGCCACCCAAAGGAAGCACACCACAGACTATCCAGCGAACAAGTATCTGGGTAAGTGATGCTATCAAGGTAACAGAAGATGATCTTATCTTACATAGATGGGTATTTTGCTGTTAGTTGATTGAACAGACAGACTGTCTATTTATCTTATAGATTGGGCAAAAACAGCTCAATTATCACTCATAACTTGACAGGTATAGTATATTGCTGACAGTTGATTGTTTTCCGGTAGTTCTAGTTCTTCCCCAATACTGTACAGCACTGCGCTGGCTGCTTACACTACACTATACCAGGCCGGACCACACTACACTACACCAAACCACATTACATCAAACTTCACTTTGCTACACTATACTACGCTACACAAAACTACACTACACTAAACTACACCGCATCAAACTTCACTGCACTACATCAAACTACACTACACTACATTAAAGGCAGTGTGGCGGTGTAGTAGATCCAACAATTTCCGCTCTCGAAATCTATGCAATCGTTCAACAAATACTAGGCCTTGTTAAACTAAACGACTTTTCCCCTTGAGTATTGGGTTACCTGGTTCAAAAGAGGTTCTACTCTTGAGCGGTCCACACGTTAACCCGGGTAATAAACAAAAAGATCCAGTTTGTCAATATTCAGGTCCTGTCCGCCCTCATTTCTGAACAAGTCGCAATTCACTCTCCCTTAAATTGCACAAAAT
>Ga0224511_10002460_pt1 | contig 12488 bp, 5 predicted proteins | sample SF_May12_sed_USG_2_FD_169988 | JGI IMG/M metagenome (GOLD analysis project Ga0224511, IMG submission 169988) | Sediment microbial communities from San Francisco Bay, California, United States - SF_May12_sed_USGS_8_1 | ecosystem: Environmental > Aquatic > Marine > Sediment | place: USA... | reverse complement strand
GCGACGAAAAACATTGAGAAAAATTAGCGTTTGGGGCATAACAAATCATAGGTCCGCGGCCGTTAGGGGGGGGGGCGCGCCGGGTGCGCCCCCCCCCCTGGATCCGCTAGTGTGTATTAGCATTAATAATTAAGAGATCACAATCGTCATTTTCCTCCATTCCTATGTACATCACTACTATATCAGTCACATCATTATCAGTATTGCATATAACTATATAATTATAAGTCAATACAACACACATAAGACATAAATATTTGGCATTTAATAATTATTGATATTTGATTATAAAATTGTTTTAGACATTGTAATGCACGTTTGTAGACCTATTTCACATATCTCTTCTCTCTTTCTCCAACCGACATCGTGTAACCAAGACTGTCCACAGACTGTGTACGGTTCTGATAGCGAGATGACGTAGAACCGTGAGGTGTGACGTCAGGATTGTCGCCAATGGTTCTGCCGGACGTGTTATGGTAGGTCATATTCCCGTATTCTCGGCTCTGTGGGAATGGACTGCTGGGCGAAATTGGCATGGCAAAATATTGATTGTCGATCGTTGTCATGGATGCGCAGTCGCAAACTGGTCGATCGGCGGGCGTTAAATAACCTGAGATCATCAGCATTTTTCGACATGACGTCACTGTCATCGATTTCGTCATAAACGGCGTTTTTGAAGTCTACCGATGGTTAAGATGATTTCTTTCTCATTAAAAGGACAACAAACTATGATTATGAAATCAAGATTTAGCGAAAGATTGATATCATTACATGTATTGATTTTTAAAAAGATGTTAAATCATTACAAACAACATAGCTTTAAAGAAAGTTCGGCAATATTCTTATTCGACATTGACTTCCGGCGCCTGTACGCGCGAACCAGCACCACCCATACGGCTGCCATCACGAGGACTACCGCCCCTGCTGCAGCGCCTTGGATAACCGGAAGTGGAATTACCAGACCCTCAGACTCCTTACTGCCTTTTGTTACGTCATTGTTAAACGTTATGAAACTATATTTGCAAATAATTTAATGTCATTCTTCTGTAAATTTTGGCAAGGAATAATAATATAAATTAAGCCCAACTGATTAAAACATTTCAACGAGCATGTAAATGGAAAGTTTCAGTATTTTTCACACACAAACTTACCTAAACGATTACAGGGACCCCGATTACAAGGCAATGACTCGTTTGCCACCACTTTGCAATACAAATCCGGCAGTATTCTACTGCGTATGTCCAAACAGTCCAGAGACCTTGTAATAACGCCGTCTGCGCATGTGCGAGAACATTGGCTCCCAGATGACCAATGGACAGTTCCACAATTGTCAATCATGATCATTTATAACAGTATACGTGGTCAATTTTAATCCAATGGATTAGGGATATATTGTCAGATGACAAGCTGACCTAGTATTTACAATAGAAAGCGTACTTCCTGCTTGTGATAAACGTTATCACATGAACAATGAATTTCAGCTTATGTGGGCGGAGATTAAAAATTTGTGGAACTATGCATTGCAGCACCCGCGGGATTGATGAGGGAAAAGGATCCGCAGTCTGTATTCGCTGGAAGAAATAACTTGTCATTATAACCAACTCTGCGCACTAGTCTTTATTGCCAAATATACAAAGAGACAAGAGCTGTCACAGAAGTGACAAATGCCCCCGAAAGATGTCTAAAGACAAGTACCTCAACATGTTTGTTATTCAATGCGACATTAGACATGATGGCACCAATAAATAGTAAAAAGCAATAAGAAATTGAGAAGAAAAATTAGTTATTCTCCGGATAAAATTCAAGTATGAAAATCAACAAAGAGCAATAACTCGAATAGTATAATGGTTGTTGTGCACTGCACTTCTCATCAATGAGATATATTTACATATGAACTTTCAAGTAAATAAAATGAACAAAGGGCAATTACTCCAAAAGTATGATGCATAGAGTTATGGTTCTTGTGCACTGCACTTCTCCTCAATAAGATCTATCTATGACGCATGTTGGTGCTTTGCATAGTTATAGTTATGCTCCGGACAAAACAAAACGGACTGACTGACTGACTGACTGACTGACTGACTGACTGACTGACGGACGGACGGACGGAAGGACGAGTCGATTACTATATGCCACCCTTCGGAAGCATAACAATATGACGTTACATATTCTTTAAAGGATGGCGTGCGTGCGGTACGTCACGCGTATGCCAAGAACGTTGATTAGTCAGCTCAATGTCAATTAACCAATAGAAAACGAATACGCCGGTGCGCTTTACACACAAAACAGTGTTCAAAGTTGGCGAAAAATAAATATATGATTGTTAATATTGATACTAATACAAGTTAAAATTCACCGAGAAGCGCTAATGCGCTTCACGTAATTTTCAAACCACACACCGAGTGTTTATACTTCATATGCGCACAGAATATAGTATTTTGTAAACTGTTGAATGTACCTATTTGACATTTTTATTATTTTGAATGGTTCACGATTCTTTTTTGGGGGATAAAAATGCATTCAATATAACAAAAATTGGTTACAATCAATTGTAGTAAATAACCTGCTAGGGTAAATATCACGGTTTATCCTTCGTCGGTCGGATGCCCCTATCACACTACGACCACGAATCCCACGAATCTCCAAGAATTGACAATTTTCTGGATTCGTGGTTGAACTTGTTATCAGTTCGTGAAGTTCCTACCAGTTTCGTATATATTCGTAGTGAGTTCTGATCAATCGGGAATTCGTGGCAAAATCCCCGAATGAGTTAAGAATATCTACGAATGCCTAAAAATCGATCACGATTCAGTTACGACGGCTAAGAACGCACTACGAATTTGCTACGAATTAACAACGATTTTTAAGAATCGGGAGTTCGTGGCTAAAACTTTGAACAGTTCAAAACTTTTGCCACGAATTCCTGATTGATCAGAACTAACTACGAATATATACGAATATAATAACAATTTAAAACTTCATTGTACTGCAATTTTTTTTTACATGCAAAAATGGCTGTATGCTATCAATTGATTTTGTCAAAAATTTTAATTCTATCTATAGACATAGAGGATATTTGTTGAATGTTGGTGTAGGATAGAAATTTATTTCACGAGTGATCATAGAAAGCAATATTTTCACGAGTGGCGTAGCCACGAGTTAAAATATGATTTTCTTTGATCACGAGTGAAATAAATTCTTATCTTACACCAAACATTCAACAAATTTTCTTTTTCTTTTAGGCTAAAACAGCCAAGAACCTTTAAGCGCGGGAAACAATGAAGACATGACGTCGTCATAATGACGTCATTTTTGCCCAACTTCATAAACGTTAGCTTGCGTTTATTAAAGTATGCCGGGGTACAAAACAACGTCAGAGTCATGGAGACACCGGCATAACACTTATATTTTTCTCTGTAGTGAAAAATATAGACAAACAGTGGAATTTAAGTTTATTCCTCCGTAAAGCATAAAAGAATCATCATTGTTATCATTATCATTATTATCATCGTCCATCGTCATCCACAAAAAACATCATCATATTCATCATTATCACCATCATCATCATCATCATCATCATCATCATCATCATCATCATCATCATTATCAGCATCATCATCATCATCCATTAAGCTCATATTGTTGTTTTGTTTGACTGTTGTCATCGACATAATACGTAAATACACCAATATCAAAATATTTGAAATAAAACGTGTAAATGTGTATGATTTATTTGTTTGACAAAAATGTGCATACGCATTATATAATGGACTGTGTTAGGAAAAAGATGTAAAAGTATATATCATAGTAATTGTTGTTTATGACTGATCATAAACTCATCGTGTTTTGATTAACTAGAGCTCTGCCAGTAGGAGCAATATACGCCCGAAGAATGAACCGTCCTTCCCTGGCCAACTAAGACACCATTTATAGTGTCCCTAAGCATAATACGTTGAAAGTCATTGAGCGGACAACGACTTTATGCTCTAGGTCACTGTGACCTTGACCTTTGACATACTGACCCCACAATGAATAGGGTTATCTGTCGGACATGACCAACTCTGACACCAATTATAGTGTCCCTAAGCTTAATAGGTTTCAAGTTTTTGAGCGGACACGGAGTTAACGCTACAGGTCACTTTGACATTGACTTTTTACCAACTGACCCTAAAATCAAAAGGGGTTATCTTTAGGTCATGGTCAGCGATTACACTAATTGTGCTGTCCCTAACATTAATACGTTCAAAGTATTTGAGCGGACAAGAATTTGCTAACGTTAGACAGACGGACGGACAGACAGGCAGACGGATGGACGGACACACGACACGCGCCATAACATAATTCGACCAAAGGTCTATTCGGGCGTATAAAACAAACAAAACAAAATATATATTGTACTACATATAAAGGCAAACAAAACTTACCGAAAACAAATATCTACAAGAATTTGTCATCAACGCATTCTAGTATAATATTATGCAAATAATCTAATCTAAAAACAAATTTAACAATTGTTTAAGGACATATCTAGCTTAAACCTCTAAATCAAAAATAAGTAATGTACAAGACATTATTCACATTCTTGTTAATAGCCAACACGTTTTACTGTTCAGCAAAAGCCACTAATTGCAAATATGAATAATGCAATTTTGTTACATTTACAATTAGCGGTACACTATGTACAAAGTTATATAAAATATATGCAAAATATCGATGTATGTACACGTGAGATTTTTTAATAATTCATGCAAAAGGGTCAACTATTTTGTCACCTTGACCCTGTTTGCTAACTTATCTCTAAATTCTTATCTCACCTACCATTCACATATTTAAATACCAATGTTCATATATGTAACTGTTTCAGAATATTTTTTAAGTTTAAATCACAGTTTATGTACACTTGAATGCATCTGCATTATGCGTTTGTATCGAACACCAATAATAACATGGCTTGTCGCTCGTGTCTTTCACATATGGTAGCTTCGACATATCTGATATATGTATTTGAGACTGTGACAATTATATGATGCATTTAGCCCACTTCAGAATTATTCCCTTACACTTTAATGCCTTATCACGATAAATCATGACTCTCATCTCGAAACAACGCTTCGTGCAACGATTGTAGATCACTGCCCTTGTTCTAGTTTTGAAGCTCATTTCACACAACGGTTCGTGCAACGAGTGTTGCGGTTCTAGATTTTTTCACCGTTGTTGCGAAGGATCTGGATTGCAACTTCGTCCCCTAAACATTCTGCTACTGCCAATGGCGTATTTCCTGACTTGTTTTTAGCATTCACATCAGCCTTAGCATTCATGAGTTCATTCATAACCTCGTGATTCCTAAAGGCTACAGCACAGTGTAGTGCGGTCATTTGCTGTTTGTTCTTTAAGTTTATGTCAGCACCGTTCTTTAAAAGTAAACTTGCAACTATTCCATTACCACACTGAGCAGCTGTGTGCAATGGTGTGTTTCTTTTCAAGTCCCTTTCATTTGTTTTTGCTTTGTAGTTCAAAAGCTCTTCCGTGATTTTGTGTAGATTTCCTTTTACAGCAAGATGCAGAGCAGTTCTTCGTTGACCATTCCTAACTGACACGGAAGCACCAAATTCTAGCAGCAGTTTTACAACAACTAAGTCACCGTTTATTGTTGCGATGTGCAATGGTGTCATACCGGCCTCGTTTTGTTCGTCTGAGAGATTTACATCAGCACCGTGTTCTAGAAGAAGTTGCACTTTAGATTGTCTGCCGCCACGTACTGCAAGGTGTAATGGCGCCCGTCCTCTTATATTCTTGACATTAACATCAGCCTTGCAGTTTATAATCTCTTCTAATATTTCATCATCGCCATACATAACAGCATAGTGAAGCGCTGTCTCGTTGTCTTTGTTTGCCTGGTTTACATCGGCACCGTGTTTCAAAAGGAGTTTAACTTCAGTTTCATTAACATTACGCACTGCAAGGTGTAAAGCAGTCTCTCCTGTATTGTCCGTAACGTTAACGTCTGCCTTGCAGTTTATTATCTCTTCTAATATCTCAGCATTTGCATACCGAATGGCATAGTGAAGCGCTGTCCCGTCGACTTTGTCCGCCAGGTTTACATCGGCACCGTGTTTTAAAAGAAGTTTTACTTCAAATTTACTGTTTTTAGGTACTGCCAGGTGCAAAGGCGTCGTTCCTATTATGTTCTTGACATTGACGTCCGCATCGCAGTTAATTATATCTTCTAATATCTCAGCATCTGCATGCTGAATAGCACAGTGAAGCGATGTCTCGTTGTTTTCATCCGCCAGGTTTACATCGGCGCCGTGTTCTAAAAGAAGGTTTACTTCAGTTTCGCTGCTGTTACGTACGGCCAGGTGTAATGGTGTCATTCCTCTATTGTTTTTGGCATTTACTTCCGCCTTGCAGCTTATAATGGCTTCTATTACCTCATCAATTGTATACCGAATAGCGTAGTGAAGTGCAGTCTCGTTGTCTATATCCGTAAGGTTTACATCAGCACCGTGTTCCAAAAACAGTGTTACATTCGTCATGTTTTTCTTGTATAAAGATTGGTGTAATGGCGTTTCTCCTACAGCGTTCGTGGCATTGACATCGGCCTTGTGCTTAATAAGCTCTTGTTGTATTTCATCATTTTCATAGCAAGACACGTAATGAAGCACTGTCTCCATATTTTTGTCCGTCAGGTTCACATCAGCTCCATGTTCCAAGAGAACTTTAATTTGCGTTATGTTTTTCATCTGTACGGCCATGTGTAACGGCGTCTTCCCTTTATAGTTATGTACATTGCAGTCCGCCTTGTATTTGAAAAGCGCTTTCAATATTTCATCATGTCTGTGCAGAACAGCGTAATGGAGCGCTGTATTTTGGTATAAGTTCGTCATGTTTACATCAGCTCCGTGCTCCAAAAGAAGTTTTACCAGTGCTATGTTGCCGTCGCGCACACCAACATGTAATAATGTTTCCATTGATAATGATTTATTGTTTTCTTTGAAGTTGCAAACGGAAATGTGAAATGGCGTCACACCTCTTCTATTCTTGGCATTAACATCCGCATTGTAGTTTATAAGCACTTCAAATATCTCCACAACTGCATATCGAGCAGCATAGTGAAGCGCTGTGTCATTGTCTTCGTCCGCCAGGTTTATATCAGCACCGTGTTCTAGAAGAAGATTTACTTGAGATTTTCTGCCGCCACGTACTGCAAAAAGCAATGGCGTCTGTCCTCTTATATTCTTGACATTACCATCAGCCTTGCAGTTTAAACACTTTTGTAATATATCATCATCCCCGTACCGAATGGCGTAATGAAACGCAGTCTCGTTGTCTTTGTTTGCCAGGTTTACATCAGCACCGTGTTCTAAAAGAAGTTTTACTTTAGTGTTGCTGTATTTACGCACTGTAAGGTGTAGTGGCGTCTCTGCTGTATTGTTTTTAACATTTTCGTTTATTATCTCTTTTACCAACGCAATATCACAACGCATCTCTGTCATGAACAATTCGATGATTTCGTCCTGAATAAATAAATCGGCCAGCAAGAGTTCCGCACAAAGTTTTAGTTCAGTCATGATGTCATTTCGTACTGCCAAGTGTAATGGCGTCTCTTCTGTACTGTTCTGTACGTTTAGGTCTGCCTTGAAGTTTATTATCTCTTCTAATATATCAGCATCTGCATACCGAACAGTATAATGAAGCGCTGTCTCGTTGTATTTGTCCGCCAGGTTTACATCGGCACCGTGTTGTAAAAGAAATTTTACTGCAGTTTTGGTTTCTTCACTAACTGCAAGGTGTAATGGCATTCCTTCTGTACTGTTCGTAGCGTTCACGTCTGCCTTGAAGTTCTTAATCTCTTCTGTTATGTCAAAAAGTGCACACCGGATAGCACAGTGAAGCGCTGTCTCGTTCTTGTCGTTCACTATGTTTACATCGGCACCGTGTTCTAAAAGAAGTTTCAGTACAGAGTTGCGAAATAATACTGCCAGGTGTAATGGCGTCGTTCCTTTAATGTTCTTGACATTAACGTCCGCATTGCAGGTAATTATCTCTTGTATTATATCAGCATCTGCATACTGAATAGCATAATGAAGCACTGTCTCGTTGTTTACGTTCGCCAGGTTTACATCGGCACCGTGTTCTAAAAGACATTTTACTTCAGTTTTGCTGTTATTATGCACTGCAAGGTGTAATGGCGTCTTTCCTGTACTGTTCTGGACGTTTACGTCTGCCTTGCAGTTAATTATATCTTCTAATATCTCAGCATCTGCATGCTGAGTAGCATAGTGAAGCGCTGTCTCGTTGTCTTCATCCGCCAGGTTTACATCGGCGCCGTGTTCTAAAAGAAGTTTGACTTCGGTTTTGCTGTTATTATGTACTGCAAGGTGTAATGGTGTCTTTCCTGTACTGTTCTTGACGTTAACGTCAGCATTGTAGTTTATAATCAATTCTAAAATCTCATCATATGCATGCCAAACAGCACAGTGAAGCGCTGTCTGGTTGTATTTGCCCGCCACGTTCACATCGGCACCGTGTTCTAAAAGAAGTTTCACTTCAGTTTTTCTGTTTTTAAACACTGCCAGGTGTAATGGCGTATTTCCTATAGTGTTCTTGACGTTTACGTCAGCATTGTAGTTTATAATCAATTCTAAAATCTCATCATATGCATGCCAAACAGCAGAGTGAAGCGCTGTCTGGTTGTATTTGTCAGCCAGGTTTACATCGGCACCGTGTTCTAAAAGAAGTTTTACTTCAGTTTTTCTGTTTTTAAACACTGCAAGTCGTAATGGCGTCTTTCCTGTAGTGTTCTTGACGTTAACGTCTGTATTGCTTTTAATTATCTCTTCTACTATCTCAGCATCTGCATGCTGAATAGCACAGTGAAGCGATGTCTCGTTGTTTTTATCCGCCACGTTCACATCGGCATTGTGTTCTAAAAGAAGTTTCACTTCAGTTTTTCTGTTTTTAAACACTGCCAGGTGTAATGGCGTCTCTTGTGAAGTGTTCTTGACGTTAACGTCTGCATTGTAATTTATTATCAATTCTAATATCTCAACATTTGCATTCAAAGCAGCATAGTGAAGCGCTGTCTCATTATCTTTGTTTATCAGGTTTACATTGGCACCGTTCTCTAAAAGAAGTATTACTTCATCTGTTTTGTTTTTAAATACTGCAAGGTGTAATGGCGTCTCTCCTGTATTGGTTTTGACGTTAACGTCTGCAATGCAGTTTATTATCTCTTCTACTATCTCAGCATTTGAATACCGTATAGCATAGTGAAGCGCTGTCTCGTTGTCTTTGTCCGCCAGGTTAACATCGGCACCGTGTTCTAAAAGAAGTGTTACTTCTGTTTGTTTGTTTTTAAGCACTGCCAGGTGTAATGGCGTATTTCCTGAAGTGTTCTCGACGTTAACGTCTGCATTGTAATTTATTATCAATTCTAATATCTCAGCATTGGCATTCCAAGCAGCATAATGAAGCGCTGTCTCATTATCTTTGTCCGCCAAGTTTACATCGGCACCGTGTTCTAAAAGAAGTTTTACTTCAGCTTGTCTATTTTTACATACTGCCAGGTGTAATGGCGTAATTTCTAAAATGTTCTTGACGTTAACGTCTGCATTGCAGTTAATTATCTCTTTTAATAGCTCAGTATTTGCATGCTGAATAGCATAGTAAAGCGATGTCTCGTTGTTTTCGTCTGCGAGATTTACATCGGCACCGTGCTTTAAAAGAAGTTTTACTTGAGATTCTCTGCGGTCACGTATGGCCAAGTGTAATGGCGTCTGTTCTAGACAGTTCTTGACGTTGACGTATGCATTGCAATTAATTATCTCTTCTAATATCTCAGCATCTGCATGCTGAACAGCATAGTGAAGAGCTGTTTCGTTGTTTTCGTCCGTCAGGTTTACATCGACACCGTGTTGTAAAAGAAATTGCACTTTATTTTTTCTGTAGTTACGAAATGACAGGTGAAATGGTGTATTGCCATCAGTATTCTTGACATTGACGTCCGCCTGGTAGGTAATAAGCACTTGAATTATATCATCTGTCTCGTTCATTTCGTCTGCCAGATTTACATCGGCGCCGTATTCGAATAAAAGTTTTACATCTGTGTTTCTAGCATGTACAGATTTGTGTAATGGTGTTTCACCTGTACTGTTATTGACATTGACGTCCGCCTTGTAGGTAATAGGCCGTTTTATTATATCACTATTTGCAAACCGAACAACGTAGTGAAGCGCTGTCTCGTTGTTTGTGTCGACTAGGTTCACATCAGCACCGTGTTCCAATAGTAGTTTTATTCCAGATATGTTTCTAGCATGTGCAGCTTTGTGTAATGGCGTTTGTCCTGTACTGTTCTTGGCATTGATGTCTGTCTTGAGGTTTATAATATCTTCTATTATCTCATCATTTGCATAGCAACCAGCGTAGTGGAGCGCTGTCTGGTTGTCTTCGTCCGCCAGGTTAACATCGGCACCGTGATCTAAAAGAAGTTTTACTTCAGTTTCATTAAAATTACGCAACGCAAGGTGTAATGCAGTCTCTCCTGTACTTGTCTTGACGTTTACGTCTGCCTTGTTCTTAAGAAGTTCTTTAACTATATTTACATGTTTACACCTAATGGCATATTGAAGTACTGTCATATTGTGATCGTCCGTCGAATTTATATTAGCACCGTGAATCAAAATAATTGGACCACATCTAGTTCACCACTGATAACTTTTCTATGTAAAGGTGATAAACCATACGCATCTTTCGCATTAACATCTGCATTGTATATTAAAAGTTCATGTAAAATTTGTATGTGTCCACTTCTAACAGAATAGTCAAATGCGTCCACACCTATTTTATCTTTTATGTTTATATCAGCCCCATATTTCAATAGCATTTTGACTGCAAATGTATCCTTACTGATCACTTTTCTGTGTAGTGCTGTATACCCATACTGATCCTTTTTATTGACATCAGCTTTCCACATTAAAAGTTCCTCCATTATTTCATAACGACCATAGTTGAGAGCTTTGTCTAATGCTGTTTCGTTATTATTGTCCAATACGTTTAAGTCAGCACCGTTATTTAAAAGAAGTTTTACTGCATCAATTAAATTATCCCTTACCGCTAGTGCTAAGGGAAACGACACAATTTCTTCTTCCCATCCATCATCTTCGTCCGATGGGGAAACACAACATAGACCATTGATTTCAGCTCCCTCAAACTGAACTAATTCTTCTAATAACATTGGCAGTTCATGCATAACAATGTTTATACTATGACCCGACACTTTAGCGCCATATCCAAAGATGGATTTTATTCTGTGTATAATCTCTTTTGCAAGAACAAAATTCTTATTTTCCAGTATAAAATCCAAAAGGTACATGTGCGTTTCACCGATAAAATACTTGTTAACGGGAGCATTTAACTGCGCTAAGTATTTACTTTTGTCTTCTCTAAGAATAAATGTGACGAAGGCGTTTACGAATTCTTCATTTTTAAAAGCTTTGTGTGCAAAAAGTTCGACATCTAGGTCAGGCTGTGACATGCTGCCTTTGGCATTGCAACCATCACGACACATCATTCTGACAAATTTTTCGCACAAAGCTGTATACATTCTTTGTGGGACTGTCACTTTAAACTCGCCTTCATCAGACAGAGTCAAACGCTCCATTAAAAAGTCCCGTTGACAAAGTTGAATGCATTCCACGATTCTGTGCCCACCTAAAACAACGCCTACCATTTCCCCTATCACATTGTGAGTAAAAGTGTACTCCCCTGAGCGGTTGATATACAATAGTAAAAAATTTGAATACGCATCCAATGCAAATTTGATGGTTTCTATTAGCTGAATGTTAATGTCAATTCCAAAACAGTCCGCAATTTCATGAAAATGTACTGATACGTTTTTCGGATTTCTAATATCGCTGTCATCAATTTTTTGTGTTCGTTCTGCCCAAACAATAACTAAGGCTAAAAATTTATAAAACTGTTCAACGTCTTTTGCTTTGTACAACTGTTCTATATAACCTTTAAAATGACCCTCCGGCTTCAGAAAAAAGTCTGACCCATGACATATTATTGCTTCGTTCGCAAAGATTATCGAGCATTCGGGAAAGCCGAAAACACATTCATCTCTCTTGCTCATCACACCTCTAGCGTTTCTTACACAATGGTCCAAATTAATGCCATTTCGGTCAAAAGTGTCCTTCATTCCATTTCTCTCAATAACCGCTTCCAATATAAGCTTCATCTCTCCTGATGAAATTTCGAGTGAATCTAGACGAAGGATGTACCCAGAATCTTCCCTAAATAACGTAATCTTGTCCATATTCTCTCTTGCTTCTTCCTTGATGTAATGTCTAGAGGTAATGATAACGTGCAGTTCCTTTTTCTTCGCACGCTTCTCAATATCGCCTAAAACTGTATTCCAGTCTTTCAGGCGCTCATGATCCAGGGATATGCCACCAAATATATCGTCAATGATCACAGTGGTAAAA
>Ga0224511_10002459_pt1 | contig 12489 bp, 1 predicted proteins | sample SF_May12_sed_USG_2_FD_169988 | JGI IMG/M metagenome (GOLD analysis project Ga0224511, IMG submission 169988) | Sediment microbial communities from San Francisco Bay, California, United States - SF_May12_sed_USGS_8_1 | ecosystem: Environmental > Aquatic > Marine > Sediment | place: USA... | reverse complement strand
TCAATGGCTCCACTGCAACCAAACGTGATTGGGTACACGGCGATACCTACGCAACCCACAGCGGCACCAGGGTTTTACCAACCAGCAGTAAATGTGCCGGCGGACGGTGGTCAAGGTATGTGTTGATCATTTTTCATTTACTTGATTAAAATAGTTTCAACGTTTTACAACGGATTTGGTTATTTCACGGCGGTCGGGGTCGGGACCTTTAGATTCATTTAAAAATATGTTTCCTTAAATATAAGTCACTAGTGTGTTTTCACCAGGAAACGAGGCATTATCTCCTTAAATAATATAGCGCATTGTTTCTAGCATACACAAAATGCAGCCTTGAATAATTCTATATGACAAGTCTGACACCCTTGAACAATTTATGTGCATTTTCAACCACATTTTATGTAAAAACTCGTGTCACGGTGTAAAGTTATTCGCCTGTATTGTTGAAATTTGCATTTTGGATAATTTTAAATACATTATTACATTTACAGGTATGTGCAACATAGAAGGATTGAATTACTGTATTCACCTTCTATTGAGATACTTTTATTATTAACAAATAGTTTTAATAAATCATAGATGTTTTTCCACCATACGGGCCATATTTGCTCTCAAATTATTTTATATCGTCATGTTCTATTTACATTTACATACTGAAAGCAAATAACGAAGTTGACCAAATCAGGATCCAGTACTTACTACTTTGCCACGCCAATTTACTATAAAATAGCATGTCTTTATCTTTAGGTGCCATTTGACCTGAACCCGAATTCATTGACAGTCACAGACGTACTTCTATTTCACGTCAATTTAATCTTAAATGGCGGCGTTTTGTTTTGAACTGTCAATCAAACCAAATCATTAGCTCATGAAAGCCCAGGACGTGAATTAATTCTTCCTTTGTTCAGCTGTCCATCAATCAAGAGCCGTTGCCAATGCCAATCTAGATTGTGCTTCTATTCCACGTCAATCTACTCTAAAATGACGTCATTTTGTTTCAGCTGTCAATCAGCCAGGAGCTGCTGCCAATGACGGACTTGGACGTGCGTTTATACCACGCCCACCTGCTGTGTCAAATATACAACTATCTGCCATCGCCAAAGGCGGAAACGTGCTCGCACAGGTAGTAATGGTATTTGTTTTTTGTACATGTATGCCTTTTTAACACTGAGTAGATTATTTTACGGCGGTCATTCCACATTTATCAACATTTTTTTCCAATTGAGAATCATCTCCGTCTTGCTCTGTCCTGTCCTGTCCTGTCTTGTCTTGTCTTGTACTGTACTGTACTGTACTGTACTGTTCTTAATGTTATTCATTGATGTATATATTGTTGTTTTACCTCCAGCCTGACGCCCTACAAACATACGTCCAGGTCGGCAACAGCCAGATGGTCGTCGCCACAGACTTCGCGTCAAAAATCACCCAGCAAGCAATGGTACGAAACACATTGTTGTGAAAATGAAGGGATCTGTAACATGGTTTGCTTGTTCATTTATGATGACTATAATGCACCACCACAAACGCTCTGTTCAGTACACATTTGTTTATGTAAATAACTTGAAAAACTATGAAAAACCTCGTAAGTAATCGTGCAACATCTTGAATTGTATAACAAATAACTAAACTACTTTATACATGTTCCAAGTTTTTGAAAACAATCTCGACACTACGTTGACAGCGTTTACACGAGTAAATGTTTTTAATGAGGTAGGTTTCTCCATACGCCAATTTTAGATATATAATCCATTTGTCCAATACACTTATTTCAGACGGAAGCGACAACGCCGGTCCCGATGTTGAATCTATATCCAGGCGCTCCATTCAATCAGAACTACCCGAGTAAGAGTGTGCTGGCGAGCAACGTTGAATTAGGCGGGACGCAGACTGTACTAGGCGGGGCGCAAGATGTAATTGGAGGGGCGCAAAATGTTCTAGACGGGGCGCAAACTGTATTTGGAGGGGCGCAAGATGTTGTGAGCCTAGCTGGTCTTTCAGAGATGGCCATGTCTGGATTATCTAGTCAAGATATAGGCGGGGCATTCTCACAAAGCGTGTCGACATCTAGATACGCAAATACGAATGCGCCGTTTGAACGACGAGCCTCTACGGCTAAAGTTACACGCTCTCAAAGTGGGGCGCAAGAGCAGATGTATAATAGTATTCAAGATGAGTTTGCTTCTGCAATGCCTGGGTCACTGCCAAGAGGCCCGGGTTCTCACGAAGCCGGGATTATGAATGAATATGCGATCTCCAACGAAGTCACCAAGTCGCCCACCTCGTCGCATAAAAATAGTCGTTATGACATCAATAATTCAAACCGTGCACAATACGATAAATACGGACGGCCTATTTCATACAGACACTCACAGTCCCAACAAGAAGTAGATGCGTCTAAATCTAGCAATCAATACGGATCTCAAAACAGAAGGTACGGCACAGATGCTAGCCAAATGTCTAGCCAACAGGAACCACAACAGCCTCAGAAACAGCGACATCCGCAACAGCCGAAATATAACTTAAACACACACTCACGATATGGGGATATATGGGGTGATTCACATGCTAGAACGACAAAATTACCAGTCGTGGAGACCGCAACCCAGAAAGACACCAGACATATCACCAAAATGTCATTTGACGACTGGCGTAAGGCCCCCGTACACAACACAGTCGCCACAGAACCGCCCCATATAGAAGGACCAGTAAACTTCTTCAAAGATTACGACAGAAGTGCTTTCAGACCGCCGACTGTAATCAAAGAGCGATACACGAACTACCAAATTGGTAAAAAAGAGAAGACCAATAACGAAGTACCGATTAACCAAAAACTGAATCTGAATACAAGAAACTATGATCCCCAACAACAAGGAGGCATTCAAACATTCTCGATGACTGCTGATAAAAACTCCGCACCACCAGCGGCGCCTAGTTTGCCATACGAGAAAATATACGACCAGACGATGCAACAGCAGTTCCAGCAAACACAGTTTGACCAACAACATCAAATGTTCCCTCTAATGCAACACGACCATCAACAGTTCCAACAAGATATTTTGCTGGGCGCTGTGCTCAGCGGCATGAATGATCTTGGAGAAAAGCCATTCTTGGCGGAAAGCTACATACAAGCCACATCAACGACGGTGTCGCCAAATATTCAGTATGAGATTCAGCAAAAGAAGGAGGAGCTGAGAAAACTAGAAGAACTCACAAGGCTGAACAACCAGCTTGAACAGTTGAAGCTGATGATCAATCTGCAGAAGGAAGCCGTGAAACCAACGACTCCACCAACAACCACGACCACTACAACCACTACAACTGTAGCGCCATTCGTGTACCACTCTAACAGAGGCGATTCTCAAGCACTTAGTAAGATTGAACAGTTAAGGATTATGCTAGGACTCGGTCAGCCGACTACTCCAACGCCAATAGTCGCGACGCCGCCACCATACGATACCCATTACGATCCGCAAGATCCGTGGGGGAGCAACAACTGGAAACCACTCCATCAAACCCCTAACAAACACGTTGTACTCCACACTTCAAATGACGGAAACTGGGTTGACCCAAGTTATCACTCCTCCCAAAACTCCCAGTACGATGGAATGGGTAAGGTTCTGCAATGGCCTCCGAACCCAACAAGCAGTTATCCAGACATAACTACCATCCCACCAACAATGGCGAGTGGAACTAAACAAACGATAGCTAGCATTAAGGCAAAAATGCTTCAGTCTATACAAGAGGCTAACAATGCCAACAAAGTCGGTAAGGAAAGTCCTGGTGTAAGTTGGCAGTTAGAGACTTGGAGACAAAGACGTGTCGGGGACAACAGTGGGTCTATGGGGAACCAGCAGCCTGATGCGAACATGCATGATGGAACAAACAATGCGCAATATGGGGCGTCGGGTACAAAAAACCAGCATGGACACATTAATGATATAGGACAATATGTTTCGTCAGGAGCAAATAACCAACATGGAAACATTAATGATATAGGACAATATGGTTCATCAGGTACAAATAATCAACATGGAAACATTAATGATTTAGGACAATATGTTTCGTCAGGAGCAAATAACCAACATGGAAACATTAATGATAAAGCACAATATGTTTCGTCAGGAACAAATAACCAACATGGAAACATTAATGAAAAAGCACAATATGGTTCTTCAGGAGCTAACAGTGGGACAATGAACGATAACTACAATCAGCCAAGTACAAACAGTGGACAATATGATTCTCCAACGCAAAGCGCCAGTCCGTTCAACATTAATGATAATAGTAATTCTAACACGAACACGAACATGCAATCGGGCAACGACATGTCTTTGAATACAAACTCTCAACCTGTCGGAGGAAATGAGGGCACGAAAACCGCAGTAAATAAGGCTGACCTTATTGCTAAAATCAAGAAATTGCTAGCAGCGAAAAGGCAGAACAATTCGCCTCCGACTTTGAGAGAATTTAATGCTCATAACCATGTTAGGAAAGAGAGAATCCTGTCAACGACAACGACAACGACCACAACTACGGTTTTGCCGCCATCTGTTGAACAGAAAATGAAGCAAACGATGAAAATCTCACCGGAGCAATTAGAGATGATAAGGAAACGAGTAGCGCTCTTAAAGAAGCTAAGAAATATAAAGACAAAAACAGCTGACGCTACCGGAAATCTAGATGGGGCGCAGGACACTACTACTACTACTGTTCCTGACATAGTTTCTGAGATAGTTCATGAACCAGATGTCAAATTGAGCGTTAGGAACCCCAATGAAACGTTGGCTTCATGGGAACACTTACAGGTTGACCAGCAAGAACACATATTGCTAAATAACTCCGCCACGCACGGCACTACTTCTAAACCAAAATCATTCAAGTATGTCCACGTTGATGCTGACGGAAGCGTGCAGTTTAAAGCCGCGTCAACGAAGAATAAGTTAGAAAAAGGCACACACATAAATCAATACGACAACAATAACCTGGATCAAAGTAAATACGAAACTAAACCAGATGTTACTGTTAAAAGTGAATCTACTCAAACGCACAACACTATGGCGACAGCGAGTCCAAAGAAACTATTGGTGCCAACAGTAATTGAAAGACGTATAGAGATGACGGCAGCCCCCGAGAGGCGTATCGTGGAGGCGCCAGCGGTGCCGGAGAGACGTATAGAGGTAGTTAAACTTTTCGACCCGTCTGGTATAAAGAGTAAGAGCAAGAGCTCATTCCATAGCCGTAGATCAGAAATGGACGCGTTATCGTCGCTAATACGGACTAAACGACCGGGAATTGATCAGCAGAAGATAGCGCTCTTTCTGCAGACACTGCAGCGAAACAATCTCAGTCCAACAGCTTAACCTTGACCTTAATTTGTTACATTATTGGAATAAAGCGTTGGAACATGTGTAATAGATAATAAGGGCTGATTTATGCGTTAATAGAAGACATCTGTTGATAGTTTGTTTGTTTGGACAAGAAATAAATGTTTATCAATGACTTGTTTATGTTAAAAATGCTGATACCTGTAACGCTTGTGTTTCCTTTTCTTTATACCATAATTGTACAATTAAACAAAAGTTTCATTAGTATTATATCAGTCATTATTTTAAGATACTAGAACATAAATTTGATACTTTTTATGGAGTGTGTGTTTTTGGAAGTAAGAATGCAAGTCCGATTTGTACAATATGCTGTTGTAATAACTGCAGTGACGTCATAACAGAGTCGATAATACTGCACTATAGTATGTGGCGTCATGGGACGTCATATCAACGATAACATATTGATTGTTATATCACTGCAGTTTATAATTAATAAATTATATGTTACAACGTATGAGTATTAAGTTTTAATGTTGTTAAATAAAGTATTCAAGATTGACAATTTTATTTATTTAAAATATATCATTATGCATACAATGCCTAACAAGTTCAAACCCAACACATGCCAAATTCTTGAATGCATCACAAATGTAATTAAAAAATTATCTATTTGAAATGTTCAACATTTTAGTGACATATGTTGCAACAAATCAGTCCTTTGGGATTATGGATTGTATGTAGTTTACATTAGAAAACAGAGTCCTTGCGCTAGGGGGCGTCAGTGGTGTTGCATCTTTCATTACCACTGGAAGGAAGGAATAACAATAACAACTGTAGCAAATGTAGAAGGAAAAATGTTTAATATAGTTAAGTAGAAAGCTTAAAGCTTATATTATGTCTCGTTTTTTGTACACGTCTTTCGTTTTAGTGGGAGACGCAAGTATATATATGCTAGTATTTATATACAAAATGTTGATCTAGTGCAAACTGTTTTAAAAGACAATTACTATTTTGAGCATCACTATTTGTTATATAAAATTGCCAATCATTTTGAATAAATGTAACAAGAGGATTTAATTTTGTTTTAGGTGTAGTTAATTATAATTATTGTACGAGTATTTAAGCGTAGTGCACTTTCTTTAAAGTGTTATTGTGGTAAAGGGGCGGTACTTCGATCGTAATGTTTAGGATATTTGTGAGCGAGTTATTTATCTTGGACTATTTGTTTTTTAATCTAATTTCGTGAAATGAACATTACGCCGGACCTCCCATTTCTAAATATTCATAATCCGTTCACCAAACGTTCACGAATGTTGTACAAAAAGTTGCTACTGAATAATAATTTTTGGGTACTTTTAAGGACAACAACCATATTCATGTCAAATTGAGACTAAATATTATGTATTTTTGTCAATCTTGATGGGCAAAAATACTCACAATGGATATTGTTTGGACTGAAAAAGATCTTTCCTCATGTGCAAAATCATTGTCAAAAACGGGTATTTCAATTTTCGGCAAATATTGTAGCGTTTTCCCGAGCCCTGACGATCTCCATCGTTGAATAAACCCATTAGATCATAGGTCGCCCAGTACTACATCATTGTGTAGTCATATTTTTCTGGTCCTCAGGGATCATGGAGTGTACATGTATGTTGTTTACATTAATTTGAAAATGGAGTTCTGCTCATGCGCTAGGGGGCGTCAGTGGTGTGGCATCATTCATTACCACTGATGAACAGTTTCAATAAAACCGAGGCTGCTGTTTTCTCGTGCAGGCTATGCTTCCTGAGGGCTTTCCCCTTTCATCAGTTTAATAATTTAAGAATTGGTGGTGACTCACATTTCAGAACCTTTACATCAATTCTACAACCTACTTTTCACTTGAAATTAAGTTATTACACGTTACATAAAGATATTAGGAGCTTTTACCCAGAAGAGTTATTACTAGACATCTGATAAATTCATATTTACCTGTTATGAATTGCTTGTGGGCTCTTAAGTCATATAAATGATCAAGGCCCAGGGTAATTTGTAGCAGTGTAAAGTCAACAGTGTCACTACAGTTCCATAAGTTAAGATAGTGTTTATTTTAAATGACCCTAGAACTTAGGTCATATCAATATTTAAGTTACGAGGTTTTGACTGCACAACGACGGTGTGCACCGTCGACGAAGCTGTCATTTGGGCAAAACCTGACCTCCATCAACTTCAGTTCACTGGAGGACACATTGATCAGCGCAATCCTGGACTGAATTTTATAGTAAAGTGCCTTGTAACTTTGTAATCATGCATTGTGACGCCGCATAACGCGCCTGCCGCATAAACGGCATTAAATCCATTTGTGCGTTGAAATGCAACGCATAAACAGCTTCACTTCGTTTATTCGTTGAAAATCAACGTATAAAGGCAAGATTGCTTATATGCGGCACAACGGTGCATTTTTGCCGCAATAAGAGACTATCCTTAAGAAGTTGGAGGGAAAGAAATTATATTGTATTGTTGGGTTCTCTTCCTTTTTGTCACGCGTTTTCTCAAGGAATTAAAGATCTTTATTTAGAACTGTCCGTGACCGAAGGGGACAATATGTTCACCCTCCGTCCGCCATCATGTCCGTCTGTCTGTCCGTCAGTTCGTCCGATTTTGTTTCTGCGATAACTTTTAACACCATTAAAGGTATATGGATGAAACCTGGTATGTGGCAATATGTAGATTATGCACGTATTTTTAGCTCACCTAAGCACGATGTGTTCATGGTAAGCTAATGTGGTAGGTGGCTGTTCGTACGTCGTCGTGTGTCGTGCGTCGTCAATGTTATGAGTGTGGACACTCTAGAAAATCCGAGTGTGCTGAATATTTGTCAAAATGTTTGTCTAGGCAATATTTAGGCAAAGTTCGAATCTGGCTCTTGGCGTTTTAAAATCTAGGTCACCCTGGTGTAACGTTAGATTAGCCTTGGTTACTCTCCAGAGGCTGTTTTTGTGACCAATCTTGAAACGTAGTCAAAATGTTCTTTAGGACAATTATCTAGACCAAGTTCGAATCTGGGTTATGTCTGTTTAATAACTAGGTCACAAGGTCCAAAAAACCTTGTTTACACTGTAGGCCAAATTTTGTGATCAAGTATGCTATATAATTCTAAGGTATAATATTACAATATAATATTCCATAATACCAATACTTCAGTCATAGTGATATACTTAAGTTGGGCGGAACAGTCTTGACCAAACGCAATGTCCTTCAGGTGAGCGATATAGGACCACCATGGTTCTCTTCAAACCATTGGATCAAAATTGTTGTTGCTACGGTATGGGGAAAAAGTGGAAATATTGCCAAAAATAAGATAGCAAATGAAATGTAGGTTCATAAATTTGAAATCCATTTATGCGTTAAAATGCAACGCATAAACAGCTTCATTTCGTTTATGCGTTGAAAATCAACGCATAAATGGAAGATTGCTTCTATGCGGCACATCTGTGCATTTCTGCCGCAATAAGAGACTATCCTACATAAGTTTGAGGATAGGAAATGAATTTGTATTGTTGGGTTCTCTTCTTCATTATCACGTGTTTCCTCAAGGAATGAAAGATCTTAATTTAGCACTGTTCGTTTACTATCAGTCGTGACCGAGGGGGACAAATGTTCGCGCTCCGTCCGCCATAATGTCCGTATGTCTGTCCGTCAGGTCGTCCGATTTTGTTTCTGCGATAACTTTTAACACCATTAAAGGTATGTGGATGAAACCTGGTATGTGTCAATATGTTAATTATGCACGTATTTTAGCTCATCTAAACCCGATGTGCTCATGGTAGGCTATTGTGGGGGGTGGCTGTTCGTCGTACGTCGTCAATGTTTCGAGTGTGGACACTCTAGAAACCCCGATTGAGATGAAACTTTGTCAAAATGTTTGTCTAGGCAATATCTAGGCAAAGTTCGAATCTGGCTCTTGACGTGTCAACATTTAGGTCACCCAGGTGTAATATTAAATTAGCCTTGGTTACTCTCCAGAGGCTGTATTTGTGACCAATTTTGAAACGAAGTCAAGGGTTCTTTAGGACAATTATCTAGACCAAGTTCGAATCCGGGTAATGTCTGTTTAATAACTAGGTCACAAGGTAAAAAAACTTGTTTACACTGTAGATTACATTTGTGATCAAGTATGCTATATAATTCTAAGGTATAATATTATAATATATACCCACACATTTTGTGGTGGGGTATAAAAAGGGTATAGGAGATATGAAGTGGACACGAAGTGTTACGAACGGACAGACGGACGGGCATTGTAAATAAAATTGATAACGCTAGGAAAATAATTTGGGCACACTTCGTGGAAAACCACTACATGCCAAATATCATAGCTCTATGCGATGTGGTTTTTGAAAATCACATGAAAGAGATATTTCGGTTGCCATGGCAATCACAGCTCTCGGCTGAATAGAATTCTTTCAGCGATTGTGTAGAGCTTCATGCAAGGAACATGCTAAGTTTCATTCAATTTGGCCAAGTGGGTAAGATAAAGATGTTTAAGCAAATGTTTGACGCACGCTGGACATTGAGGGTCACAATAGCTCACGTTGACTCTTTGGGTCAGGTGAGCTAAAATGGTTTAAAATGGGTCGTTTTCTTTATGCTCTATCTCCTAAAAGTGTGTACATAAATTATGTTCTATGCTGACGTTTCATTATACATGTATTAAGCATTTTCTGTTGACACGTGTTTTGTTTTCCGAAAAAGACTAGTTTCATTTACATTAAAGATTACGTCTTTAATACAAAAAACAAAGATCCATAACGTTAACTTGGGATTGTCTATGCGGCAAAGGTATGCATTTTTGACGCATAAAGGGTGTACCGTTTATGAGTTGCGTTTCAACGCATACATGGATTTGAAGTCGTTTATGCGGCAGACGCGTTATGCGGCGTCACAAGGGTACTTATCATATCAAGCTTCATTTCATCAAAATAGCTATGACTGAAGTTCAGTTATATTAAACACGAGAAACAGGTTCATGTTGCACAGAACAACATTGGAATGGATCAGTTTTCTTTTGCTATACCAAACAAGAAATCAATATGGCTTAAAAAATTAAAAAGCAAATAATCAATTTATTATCTTCACCAAAATTTAAACAATCATATGTATTAATTGTTTTATCGTCGCAAACAATGTTTGTATTTGTTATGAACTAACCCAAACAGCCAGCACAAAGAAATCATAGCAACATTTATTATTATTATTATTATTATTATTATTTTTATTATTATTATTATTATTATTATTATTATTATTATTATTATTATTATTTTTATTATTATTACTATTATTATTATTTTTATTATTATTATAACTTAAGAGATATTTAATGTGGCAAAAAGTCTAATGAATTAATAAAATTATGCTCGTAAGTAGTTTATTTTTTATGCAATATCCGGAATTGTGTCACGTCCGGATTTACGGCAATTGCCATAATCTTACCATTTTAAGCTATTAATTAGGCTTTGTTTTGCACAAACTTTGTAATTATATACAGCACAAATCTGTAACAACATTTTTCATACAAAAAAGACAGTTAGTTGATACATAGCTTACATGTATGTGCATGCAACAAAATGTGAATTTCTTTAGAAAAATAACCAATTTCAACTTCTAATTAATATTCATAATTATGCAGGTAATTAACTGATATTTATGGAAACTTATTTTTTAAACATTCTAAAATATTTAAACACAAGTAAAATTGATTTAAATACATATATAGCCAAGATATGACACCGTAATGCATTGCAGTATTTCATTAAAAATCGCATGGGTTGCCAAGGAAACGAGTTTATTGTGCCCACACCCAGCGTCGATTTTCCACCCAACAACCAGATTCTTAAAAGCCAGTGTCCATACAACAAAAATATGTGGGTCTACAAAAATCCCACCAGGGGGGATGATTTCACTTTCTGGCCCATGGACTATTAAGTTAACAAACCTCGATCACGTTATCAATTAATCAAGTATTTTATCAATCACTTATAAAACAACCATCATAAAAACGTAAGCCAATGTGGCCACTAAAAGTTCACCGTTGCCCGGAAACGTGTGTCCATGGTTACAAAGGTCTTTCCGACAAAAGCAGACCCTCCCATAATACCCGGAAGCGGAAGCGATGCCACACCCTTCCGTTGCCGTGGAAATCGTGTCATCACAGTCTCTCACTGTCTCTGTAAATAGACGTTTATTCAAAATATTTTAGTTTTAAATAAGTATTATTAGGAACCTTAAATACAACGACATTGTCACTGTGTAAAACTGCAAAACTATTACATACGTATACATGTATAATGAGATGAGTTCGAATTTTTTTTTATAGAAATCGTCAGAAATGGGCTGAAACGAAAATTTAAGCAAAATCAATCACTTCAGCAGCTTAAACCAATCAAAATAAAGGTTAGAAAACACCGCATTTACCTCCACCAATCAGCGGCTGTTTGTCATCAACCTTGACCTTGATACACACACCCTCACATCTACCAATGGCAACACCCGTTACATTAAAGGGATCGGCACAACGGGGAGTGTCGATTGAGTTGCAGTCATAACAGTCTATCGCCTTGACAACCGGAAGTGCCTTAAATGTTATTTTAACTATTACTTATTACACCTCCCAGCATGCATTTTGTTTTAAATATAGCAGAGCACGTATTTTTTTAAAATATCGCCCAGCTTGCAATTGATCTATCGACAGCCAGCCAAAAATGGCGTCTTGACGGACTTGCTTTGTCGGACTATCTTTTGAATTCGCATGTCATGCCTGCCTGTGCAAATAGCTACCACCATCATCTAGTCAGAAACTCGGTCAGTGATGTTTGAATGGAAGAATATGGCTTTCATATTATTATACAATGTAAGTTTTTGGCCAAGCGATGCGCAAATTATGTAGATTAGTTATGTCAAATGATTCATATATCGCCAAGCATGTCATTGTTTTTAAATATCTCGAAGGATGAAACATTTGTAATATATATCATATCTCACCATGCAATTGGTTAAAAATATATGCCAGCATGCAATTGGTTAAAAATATATCCCAGCATGCAATTGGTTAAAAATATATCCCAGCATGCAATTGTTTTAAAATATGTCCCAGCATGCAATTGCTTTAAAATACAATTTTATATAT
>Ga0224511_10002458_pt1 | contig 12490 bp, 12 predicted proteins | sample SF_May12_sed_USG_2_FD_169988 | JGI IMG/M metagenome (GOLD analysis project Ga0224511, IMG submission 169988) | Sediment microbial communities from San Francisco Bay, California, United States - SF_May12_sed_USGS_8_1 | ecosystem: Environmental > Aquatic > Marine > Sediment | place: USA... | reverse complement strand
AGCTGTGTAATGGCGGCAAATGCACGTGTCGTCTGGGTTACTCGTTGAACGCCGACAACGTCACTTGCACGCCGGTCACGTGCCAGGCGCCCGTGCTGGAATACTGTCCCGAGACGCAGCGCTACCTGTTGGACTGTTTGTATCCGACGTTAACATGCAGCGCGGTAAATATTCTGGCCGGCATGACTTTCATCTAGAATTTGATACAAAACTATAGAAATACAATGTTTTAATTCTAGAGACAGTTTGTGTCACTAAAACAAACAAAAAAGTTTTCAATAATTTTAGACCAAAGTTTAGTCACATTTTTGAATGATGAACTTCTTGTATAGTAAAATAATAATAAGCTATTCGATAGATGTACATACGAACTGAATGAACAACAAAGGGTAACGCTGATGAAATGCTAGCTATATCACACTTTAAACTCAAACACAGGGTCATGGTTACAACAACACGTGCTCACCGAAATGCACAACGACGGGATGGACGTTAAAAGGCGACGTAAGGAACGTCACTTGTCAACAGAACGCCACGTGGACGCGTCCTAAAGTCTACTGCCAACGCCCGAACAAGGCGCCGCTAGGGGTAGGTCTGAACGCAATATCACCATTTTTACTCTTGCTTTTACTATTTTTCAATGTTTATCATGCTTCATACAAATATTTTTTCCATTTTGTTAAAAAGGTTAGGGTGGACAAAACGGTGATTACAGAGGGATGGGCCGCCGGGTACTGTTTTGCACTGGTGAGCGCGCGGACGTCATCAGACGAGTGGTTCGAGCTGCACACAATCGTCATCGCCCGTGACCCCACAGGCCGGCTGTGGCTGCGCGCAGATAACCGCCTCTGTCTCAACAGGACAGCCGACTTTGAGGAGTCTCCCACTAAGTAACGTTTTTTGATGACTACAAAATACGTTCGCCTTAAAATCAAATCAAAACAAAACAAAACAATTGCTAGTCACGATAGAACTATAAATGTTTAAATTTGATATCACATTGAATATTAAACCACTTCCATCCCTGTATCTTGTGCCCAGATGGAACGTGACGTTCAGGATAACGGACATGGAAGGACTGACGGCGGTGGAGAACGTTACGTTTACCGTCACCAACGTCAACGAACCGCCAATAGCCGTCACGGTAAGGGATTAGATCTTTTTGAATCATTGTTTCAAAGAAGAAAGATCAATTTTATCAGCAAGCTAAAGCTTTTTATAAAATATAAATGATGGCAAACAAAGACACACGTATTTTTTGGATTGTAAGAAAATTATCCTTTTCAAAATACATGTACATACAATGCATGTATTTCTTTATTACATAAACTTCTTGAGTTAAACAATATTTGGCATTCTTAACCGCTGTAAAACATTTAAGTTACAGTTAAACTGTAAGCAACTGCTAATATTAATCCAAATTGTGCTGTATGTGATCAGCTGTCCCCTGACACCATGCCCGAGAACAGCCCGGCCGGCACGGTGGTGGGGTGTCTGGAGGGACGGGACGACGACCCCACCCAGCCCGTCACTCTCTCGCTCGTCAGCTCGGAGATGGCCTTCACCATATTCAAGAACGACAAGGGGAAGCAGTGTCTCAAGGTGCGAGCACACTGTCCTGGTCATATTAAGTTAAAAGTCTAATTATTTGGCTTTAACGATACAGATAAGTCTCGTTTATCCGGAATTTAATTATCCGGACACCACGCAATTCGGACGATTTCTTTTCCTTGAACGAACGTGTCCGGATTAACGAGGTTTAACTGTTATTGCTTCAAATATTGCAAGAAAGAATACACCGTTTCTTTGTGTTTGTAGTACGTAAAGGAATCCGATCCGTTGTGTGTCACAGATGGGGGAACACATTGTTTTCTCAACTTGGAGAAGAAAGCCGTACACATGATCACCGTCCTGGCGTCCGACAGTGGCGTCCCTCCACTATCAGCTTATTTTGACGTCGCCATTCACTTAACTGACGTCAACGACAAGCAGACTGACGTCACAACGGAACCTGCCTTTATTCTCGAGGAAATGGCACCAGGTCTCTATGCATGTGTTAAAATCCACACACAAATCAATGTCGATTATTATAACTTTGGTATCCACCGCTGGCGTTCGGTTGTAAAGAAACTGCCAATTTTTAGATCTACTAAACTTGCACCTAAGCTAAATATAATTTTTTTAAATAAATATATATATCTACACCTAAAATGACTAGGTAAAAATGTGAAGTAATTGATTAATATCGTATATATACTATTTTATTGAATTGCTCACTCTTGTAGGTGAGCGTATTGCTCGACTGGTCACCATAGACGAGGATATCAACCAGACGTACACTTATCGTCTGCTGGACGACGGGGATGGACTCTTCCAGTTACAGGGGGATTCGCTGACAGCAACGCGCACGTTTGATTTTGAGACTTCAGATAATTCCCCGTTTGTTATAGTCGTTGAGTCAGTTGACCAATCCAAACCTGATTTTAAGGTGAATGTTTTAGGTATAGCTTATACGTATAAAACATAAACTGTACCTGTAAATATTTAAATATTTTAGTTGATTTATAAATTTTTCATGAGTATAAAATAATGTTGTTTTCTTACATTTTTCTTTCTTTTCCTTCAAATTTTCATCGTTACTCTTATTAATTTAATAATAAATATACTGTGTGTGGTTATTTATTTATTTGCTCCAATGCTTCTAGATAACCAGGAACGTCTCATTATTAGTTGGTGATGTTAATGAAGCTCCCTTTGAGTTAGAAATTTTGTCCTTGGATGGCATGGCAAGTTTTGCAACGAATAAACCATCGGTCCTGGAAAATGTGCACGGTTTGTGACGAAAATAATAGTTATAATGCTGTTCGTGAACTTTCAATTAGATACGTATACCTTTGAAGTTTTGTGTAATATATTCATGAGAATACTTGTAATTAATTTTGTAAAACAGACTAATAAGCATTATGTTTTACTTAAATGTGCATAAAGTAAACGTTTTGTCACGCAATTTGTACATGAATGTTACGATTTCCGCTTGCAGGAATTCTTGCAACAATCACGGTCAAGGACTATGACACCGGGGACAATGTGACCTTAACCTTGATGTCTTCACACGCGGAGCATCTCGAACTCGGACCCCTGCACTGTGGACCCCTTCCTGTATTATTTCCTCACCATTTTAAACATTTAATTGTTACCATAAATATACAGAAATTATTTGCCTTCGCAAAATCGGAAATCCAATATAATCTAGTACACATATAAGAGTACCAGCCTATAAAATTGCTTTTAACCAACATACAACCTACGCTTCATACGCTAAAACCCACTGGATATTGATACAAATTTTTCAGTTCCCGATATTTAAAGTCCTGATAAACATTTCAGGACGTCAATGTTTACTGCACTAGTCGACTGCTCGTAGTTCAACCTTTCAACTACGAGGAGACAAAGGAGACTTGGCTGACGATAAACGCATCTGATACTGCGGGTGTGTCCACGGTTCTAAACGTCACATTGAAAATACTGGACGCCAACGATCCACCTTCAGTAGGCTAATCGTCGTTACGTTTTTATCTCAATACGTTTACAATGCCACCTGTTGCTCATTAAAATTCACTCGATGACAACGATAAATTTAATTCTAGTAACTCAAATTACAAGTGCTAAGAAATTTCCAAATATAACTATACTGACAGTCACATTTTTGTTTCTTAGCATCCAATAAAACCTTCCTTTCAGTCACTTATTCTAAACGGTGAAGTGAATATCAGCCTAGCTCTACCTGAGAACAAAAGAAACTTTGTTCTCGCCAACTTAAGCGCCATAGATGAAGACTCTGGAGACGAGCATGTGTTTACTGTAGACAAGGGTCCACCTGGTGTGTTTACTATCTCTGGACACCAGCTCAAGGTATGTTCGAATACAATTTTTAAAAGCCTTGTAATATCAATAAATCTTATTACTGGCAATACTAGTATATCAGAAGGAAACAGTAAAATTGATAGAACACTTTGGTGAAGTAAAGAATGTTTGGTAAATGAAAATTCGTCTTAAAACAATGCTATGCATAAAAAGAGATTTTCTGATGACACTGTGCATTTAAAACAACTTGACAAGTAAAATATAAGGGACACAGGATGTGTCAAAATTCTCTTTGTTTACAATCAAAGGGTAAAGTAAACAGATCTGTACCAGGAACCATGCACAATTATATTATCACTGTTTGCTCTAGGTAACAGAAACGGCTCGAGTTGACTATGAGAAATCATTTCAATTTACTCTACACATCAAAGTAACAGACAATGGAAATCCAGAAAGGTCTAACATCTTTAAAGTGGACGTCATTGTTATTGACATTAACGAAGCGCCGACTGAAACTCTACTCTCAAACAACAAGGTATTTTGACATAATAAAATGTTTATTATGATAGTATATCATAAATATTCACAAAATGAAATAAATTGAAGAATGTAAGAAATTTCAGAATATTATTTTATTGCATTTACACAAAAAACAACAATTAAGGTATATTTGGTGGCTTTTGTAACTTTTTGTCATCAAACGTCACTTAATTGTGAATTTCAATTCATAAGTGTATTATAAATAACAGGTTGCAGAAAATAGTGACCCAGGCGCCGTTATTGGTGAGTTTGTCAGTGAGGATCCGGACAATGTTGTGACTTCCAGGCAAACATTTACATACACACTACTGGACGATGCCAACGGTAGATTTACCGTGAATGGCACCAGACTGGTGGTATGTAGTCTACAACTAGATTGTTATGTAATTTACGTTACGTGTCACATTTTATATTTGCGTATAATATGAAGCCAAATTAAACAATTACGCACATGTCCAACCAAGTTCAATTTAGTCGATGTTACTGTTAGGGATAGACTCGCATTTATTTACTTGAGCGAAGTACGGATATTTTAATGTGCTATACATGTATTTTGTCGTACAAATCTTTAATAAACTATTAAATATGATAATTTTGATAAAATTGCAATAGGCACTTTTCACTGGAAATTTTGACAGCATTAAGTACACGCATAACATCAAAAGAACTCAGACTGTTGGTTTACAGGTGAAGGAACCAGTTCAGTGGTGCGGGGCGTTAAAGTGTAACATTGATTTCGAAACAGAGAGCGCACTGAAGGTCGAAGTCCTGACCATGGACTCAGGAAAGCCCAGAATGGAGCGATCTGACACGTTTACGATAAACGTTGAAGATGTCAATGATCCTCCAACAAATATTAAAATCAACCTGGATCTCGTTAAAGAGAATGAACCCGCAAAAACTGTTATAGGTAACTCGATATAGATTTACATACCGTATGGGAAATATTAACTAATTTCAAACCCTTGGTGTTTCAATATCTGAGCTTTGCCTTTAGAATATTAACTAGTTACATACTATTGTTTTTAAAATAGTGTGTGTCATTGGTACATTTACTTTTACTTCTACATGTCACATTTATACCGTGCATAGTTTCTATCGTTTTATCGGGTAAAAAGCAATATAATTCGACATTGTATGACAGTTATAGTTTTAATGAACCATTAAGCCATCAATTTATTAAATTATTTAATTTTAATCATAAGTATGTGTATAACTTAACAAACATATTAATACCAAACACATATCCACGGCAGTGCTAAATATGTAAACAAAAACAGGCTAAGATGTTATAGCAAACCAGCATGCGACACGGAACATTGGTGAGTTTAAGGCTTTACCTTGTTTTCTTTAAAGGGCAATTTACTGCTGATGACCAGGATGGACAAGATACGGTAACATTTGTCTTACTTGACAACACTGAGTGGTTTGAGATAGTTGACGGACACACATTGAGAACTACACAGGTGTTGGATTACGAGAAACTGAACAGCTACCGACTCACAGTCCAGGCACGAGACTCATCAACACCTCCAGGAGTGGTAAGTGCACCCCTTACCTTTCTCACTGCAATCCGAAAACAAGTAAGGAATGTTTGAGTATGCCTTAACTTTGTATTTAGATAAAGATTGTTTCATTAAGTTCACTGTCACATCGCCGTTTGCTTATAGCTATAATTCACACTCATGTATTTTCATAAGTATACATTTTCGCCCTTAATTGAATAAGTACATTGTTTTATTTAGAGTGACACCGTGGTGCTAATTAAAGTTGTTGGTGCCAACGAAAGACCATCGTTTGTGGGACTTCCTCCGTCAATAACGATCAGGGAGGATGTAGAAATAATGTCCTCCTTTTACAACCTTACCGTGTCGGATCCGGATCGTAATGACGAACTGACTATAACACTACTGGATGGGACAAATACGTTTCATATACATTCCACGTGTGAAACAACTGTGAGTTAGTTGGCATATTTGAACTATATAATTGTTACTTTTAGTCGTCATCTGTTTTATTATTTGAAAGAAATGTTGATCTGCCGTCAACTGTCCGCATCATTAAATAGTGTAAAGTATGTAGTTGATACATTTGTATATAAAACTCAACGATGCTGACTTCACAAATCTATAAAATCTGCCATCTACTTTTATACTGAATAAAACTTACAATCACTTTAACAATCAAATTTGAAGAAGTGTTGATGAACTGTTTTACGTCGCGCTTTCAAAATTACAGGGAGCCGTTTTTCATTATTCTTCAAATGATGTTTTCCGATTTTTATTGTGTGACATTCATATTTTTTTTTAATGCGGCAGCAAGAAAGTACTAAATAACGTTTTGCATCGAAATGTTAAAAAAATATTGTACCCAAACCAACATCGAAGATTGGATTTTCAACGACTTTTATTGAAAAAAAGAGTAAACGACTATTTTGAGTATGTATGGATCTTTAATTGTAGCTACTCACAGGTGCCACTGATTGCGTTATTGGATTTGTAACTAAACGCCAACTGGACGCAACGCAGAAAGACGCATACACTGTGACTGTTGCTGTCTCAGATAGGGAAGGATTAAGTACATCCGCTAACATTGACATAAAGGTTACAGACGTCAACCAGCGTCCGACGGTATGCTATGTTCATGTTAGCTTTTTCGCATTGCTATGGTGGTTGACTGGTTTTTATTCTCGTTATTATTTCTAATTCATTTGTTTCCATCAATATAAAATATAAATTCAAGATATGTTTAAATAAAAAATGATGTAAACAATGTAGACAGGTCAAGTTAAAGGGGACCACGACAAAATGGCGTAACAGACATTAAGGATAAACTTTTTTTGTAAGTTTAAAACATTTTCGTCATATCTATTTTATACATTTTAATACTAGTAAGATAATTTAAAGAAAGTATAATTATGTTTTATTTTAGGACATAATGATCAATGGTATTATACGTGAAACGCTTATTATACCGGAGAACACCAAGGGGGTAGTAGGAACACTATCAGCCGTGGACAGGGATGAGACCGACACACATAGTTTCACCGTTGAGTCTGGATCAAAGTATTTACTTGATAGGATTCATATCACCGGAAATTCAATTGAGGTAAGAACATTATATACCGTACATTAAATCATTGTTGTGCTTGCGTTCTACTATACACGTTTTATAATATAACTTTTTTTACATGTTCATCAGTTTAAATTCTTCAAGTATTAATTTGAATCATTCTGCTTTATACATAGTTATAGCTTTTGTTTATTTTAGGTACAAGCAAATGCAGTTGTTGACTTTGAAACAGCTCCAGACATTAACCTGACATTGTCCTTGACGGTTGTTGACTCTGGTAACCCGCCTGCAAACTTTACGAAAATAATTGCTGTCAAAATAGCAGACGTTAATGAGCCAGCAACTGAAATTCAAATTAGCAACAGCCAAGTAAGTTGGTTTCTTTGCTTAAATGTTGATGGAGAAGTTGTTGAGTTTTATTTGTGTAATTTCATTTTATGCTCTCTGGGGTCGTAGATTGTATGATTTTTAGATTTGAAAATAGTTTTCCCGCTTGTAGAGGGCGTCAGTGGTGTGGCATCATTCGTTACTTTTGATGAACAGATCGAGGCTGCTATTTTCCTCATGTAGTCTATTCTTCCTTAGGACTGTTCCTTTTATCTAGATTAATCGTATATTTCACTTACAACCATGTAAATGTACTATAATATAACTTTAATAAGCTGCTTTAATGATCTTATAACACACTGTTTAAGGTGGAGGAAAACAGTGCGATAAATGCTACCGTTGGAACACTGGTTGCTGTTGATGAAGACAAAGATCAAACTCACACTTTCAGAATTATACAAGACTCTCCTTTTGCTATTCGTGGAGATCTCCTCGTTGTAAGAGTTTTGGAAGTCTAAATAATAAGCTATTTAAAATTATATTTTCAATTAAGTTACAAATGTAAAGATATTCCTATAACATGGACTGTGTTAAAGCTGCTTAGCGCGATATGGCGAATTTGAATACTTTTCTTTCATTAACTGAACACAATGTACTTATTACACGCAAAACATTGCATTTTGACTGTGGTACATGTATATACCATTCTATAAGAAATGCCGTACATTTGTTTGACAAACGCAGTTTTCTAGATCAATTTTTATTAGATAGAGGCCTTGGTGACCAGCGCAAAAGGGATATTTCATAGTTCTACATATAGAATCCATGTAACCAAAATTGTTACTCACAGTCTTGGGCAAAAATAGCGCAGTTAATAAGGCGCATGTCTCGCGCTTTCGCAGCGCCGGATTCAATCCCCGACTCAAACCAATTTTTTGCTTTATTTTTTTCTAATTTTGTAGGATAGTTGTATTGTAAGAATGAAAATCTAGTGTTAATTTGAATTTAAAAAAACAAAAAACGAAACGTACTCCATACGCTCAAACATCGCAGGGTGAGGCTTCAACTTAACACTAATTTGCATGTTATTGTGTACAGGTAAACGGCAATCTTGATTTTGAGCAACGCAACACGTGGAATATAAGCATTGAGGTTTCCGACTCGGGCCTTCCACCAGCGTTAAGAGTACTGTATGTTTCAATTGACATTGTGGATGTAAATGACCCGCCATATGATATTACGATAAACAGTAAGTCTCTTTCTTTGTTAGTGTGCGTACAATTTTTCATTAATGCAAGATTGCGTTAAAGTTATTTAAATCAATCACAGTAATGAGACAAGCATGCACTTCCATAAATTGACCTATCGACAGCCCGCCCAAAATGGCGTTTTGACGGACCAGCTTTATCGGGCCATCTATTGTATTCACTTGCCAATTATGCCTATGCAAATCATAGCCACCATCACATAGTCCGATAATTGGTCAGTAATATTATAATGGAAGGCAAGCGATGCGTAAATCATGAAGACCAGGACAGGAGGGCGGGCTGTCGATAGGTCAATTATAACTGCAGCCATCAAATGTTTTTAAACATTTCAGAAAACAGCGTTCCAGTTGGTTCATCATCGGGCTCTGTAATTGGCAGGTTGGCAGTGAAAGACGACGACGCCGAACAAACGCACACATTTGAACTCGGTGAACAGTCAACTGCATTTCAAATAAGTTCTGCTGGGGAAGTTAGTGTTAAAGACATCAGTAGACTATCAAAAGGCTCGTTTGTTGACCTTCAAGTTGTTGCAAAAGATAACGGAGAACCACAGTTACGAGTAAGTTATGTTTGTCTTTCAATAATATGTTTAACCTTAATCTTATTAAACTGTTTTATCCGTAGATTTGTTTGTGTTTTTTCCAAACGTATTATTAAAATTGCTGGTACTCATTTCGCAGGTACTGGGAATCGTACAAATTGTCATTGTTGAAAACTCACTGGCAATCACACTAACTTCACAAGGAACCGGTCTGGAGTTTGCAAACAACAACGTTACTGTACCTGAAAACATTGTCATCGGTACAAAAATTGCAAGCGTTAAAGCTTCTGTTTCAACCAATTCGGACCCTGTTCTCTCAGTGAATGAGGAGTCTGCCTTCAAAATTGGAGTCCTGACTTGTGAAACGGTACCTTTTTACAATAGACAATATAATTCACACGTGAAAATAACATTTAACACATTCTGGAAAAGGGGGAGTCCCTAGGAAGCATTGCACGTGTTCCTAGTATTATTACCATTTTATTCATTGAAATTGTTGTTTGTTTAAAGTAATAATTATCACATTGCTATGTTCTACCTTTTCATAGGTTGCAGGAGCGAAAGAGTGTACTGCAGACCTTCTAACAAAAGTTGAACTAGATTTTGAAAAGACACAGACGCTGGAAGTTGTTCTTACTTCAAAAATAAACGGGCAGTTGTCTGGCGACCATTATTTTGTTGTACATATAACAAATAAAAACGAAGCACCGTTGGTAGGTTTTACATTTTGTTATAGACGAAATTTTATATTTCATTATAATTAATAAAGCTCCGTTTTGATTTCACATCCTCCTTTATTTAAATATTATCAAGAAACCGTTGGTTGAGAATTGGGTGTGGTGTTGTGATTTCCTCGTTTAAATGAATTCTTTGTTACATGTTAACGTATGAAGGAAATACGCATATTTCATTAATAATTATTTATGCTTTCAGAATTTACGATTCACAACAGAAACAATCCAAATTGCAGAAAATTCTGTTAATGAGTATGTAGGAACAGTAACGTTTAACGACCCAGACATCACTGACAGTCATGTCTACAGTATTGCAGACAATCCGCATTTTATTATCACCGCCGCCGGTGAAGTTTGGACGTCGGAATGTAAATCTAAAATATTTAATTTTTCTGCATTGTACTGTAATGCCCTTACTTAGACAATTGAACCCGGGATAAGTAATGAAATCATAATTGCACATATTGTATTTTATTTATCATTGTCGAAGGCTGACAGGTTTTATATAATTATATAATTATGCGTATCATTTTGTTGTTTATATCTTTTTTTCAGCAGCGACATTAAACTTTGAGAAAGAACCATTCATAAACATAAGCGTGACGGTTAAAGACTCAGGTGGTCTTAATGTGACAGTGGTGTTTAATGTGGAAATACTTGATGTCAATGAACCATCAAGCGGCGTTACATTAAGCAGCAACACGGTATGCATGTGTACTTGTAATATTGTTTGTTGTGCTTGTTATATGATATTAAAGCTATGATATTTGATGAGAAACATTTATGGGGGAGAGACAGGGCTAATGGCCAAAATCAGCCCAAAATAGTACTTTTCATGTTCAAAGACTATTAAGCATCCATGTTGAAATAAAAAATAAGTAAAATATTGTTATGTTACCTCAAAAGTACCATTCTTTAGTAATAAAACATAAAATTATTTGTTAATAAACTACTGATTAGCCAACACATGCATTAACGAAGGACATCTTATAGTTTAATACATGAAACATAAATAAATTGTCAAAACAAGAAAAGGTTAGAAAACTAAAAACTATTGATGTTTTACTCATGAAACTCTGAGATGGTACTTTCGAGATACCATAACAATATTGTACTTATTTCAATATGATTTCCACATGAAAAAAGACTATTTTGTGCTGCGTTTTACCATTTAGCCATGCCTCTCCCCCTTAAAACTTCATTTATGACTTTCCTCACGTGTATAACATAAAAATAATACATTTACATACGTTTTCATACAACGAAACTAACAGTTTTTATGTTTAAAATTAGATTAAAGAGAATAGTCCTCCAGGAACCGAAGTTGCCACAATTACCGTAGACGATACCGACCAGACACACAATTTCTCCTTAGCCCTTATATCCGAGGACAGCTTCATTATTGACGAGTTTACTTTGAAGGTATACTTTCTTCTTCTTGTACAATGTAGTTGATCACCTGAACCCTTTACAACAACAACGTTTGCTGCTTGTACTATGTATTCGTTTCAAACTACCTAAAGATGTTCCATTACAGGTTAATCCAAATCTATGTGACACATGTAACATCGATTTTGAAACAAGACAGAGCTATAAGCTAAGTGTCAATGTTACCGATTATGGAGAACCGGTTCTGTTCACAATCTTTTCAATTGATGTCACCGTTACTGATGAAAACGACGCACCACGCGACCTTTTTCTGAATTCAAGTACTATTGATGAAAACGCTCCTATAAAGACAATAGTTGGATACCTGTCCGCGATAGATGAAGATGTAGGGCAGACATTGACATTCAGTCTTGTACAGTCAACAGAGTTTGAACAAGTTGGCGTGGCCCTAGTGACAAAGGTTGAATTTGATTATGAAACGCAAGACGTGTTTAACTTAAACATTTCGGTTACGGACAACGGATCTCCAGCTTTGACGGTAGGTAGATTATTCTTTATAATTTAAAGTTAACTTTAAAGAAAACAAACAAGATCATAGATCTACCAAAGATACTTAAATCTTATGCTAGTCAATACGGTTAAAATACCCATGTTTAAATATAATGTAATAAATGTATACAATTTAGATAATTTTAGTATCGTAGTTAATAACAACTCTTTAAATGTTTTAGACGTGGAAATTATTCGACATTCGA
>Ga0224511_10002457_pt1 | contig 12491 bp, 3 predicted proteins | sample SF_May12_sed_USG_2_FD_169988 | JGI IMG/M metagenome (GOLD analysis project Ga0224511, IMG submission 169988) | Sediment microbial communities from San Francisco Bay, California, United States - SF_May12_sed_USGS_8_1 | ecosystem: Environmental > Aquatic > Marine > Sediment | place: USA... | reverse complement strand
TTCATAGTTTTCGGCAACCGTAGCATGTTCGTTCATCCGTTAAATTTGACTAGCAAAGATGGCGATGAAAACAACACAGCCAATCACATTGTCTACTGGTACTCGGGGCACAAACATGTTTGCAGGACGCAGAGTGAGTTTCTTGTTATTAAGATATTTACCGAACTTAACCTTTTATGTATACATGTTCTACGCACATGTCATTGCAAAGTTTAAAAGATAATATGGCCATATTACATAAACCTGGCACCTTTGTTTGTCATGTCATCACGTATAGATTCACAAATGTAAGTATTGATCACAGTTGAAACATGCCAACTGCTTTACTAGTGTCAGAGTAAGGGCGTGTCAAGTGTCAAATGTATATTTTTTAGAAATGCTGACACTATTTCATCCCATTTTCTGTTAAAGCCGTTGGCGCGATATTGAACAACAGCCCGCCACACAACAGAGATGTGAAAAGTAACTCCACAAGGTAGACTAGTTTACATCTGTTTCCTTTGAATTGAATGGCATTTTAAAGCTCCTATCCCACACATGTCCAACTGAACATTTTAAAAAAAACTACCATCAAAAGATAAACAACTTAACAGGTATCCCTTTCATCAGTTTAATATCAATAAACATGTACTTTAACTAGAATATCGATACGTTTCTCGCTCAAAGAAATGTCAGTATGGAATTGAATAGCATTTTTTCCATATAATTTAAACCGTTTCAACGCTTTTTGTAAGGTGCGCGGCGAAGGGAATTCCGTTATATCTATAAACCGGGAAATCCTTCCGGTTCCAGAGCACGCGCGTATTTGTATCACATTTTATAACGACAACGAGGAATTTCAGTGAAATGAAAAGAAGTTTTCTATTGATGATTATCTGCGAAATATTACTGTTTACTTTGAGTTGTTTTATTGTTGGGAATTGAAACCACCATGGGTTAGATAGGAGAGGTAACAAGGCTTACCGTACATGTAATTCGTACGGGCCATTTTTCCAGTACGCAATATCTAGATAACCTACGCGGCAGTAGGACGCACGAAACTAACAGAAAGAAACCGCTAATTACACCACAAATTATAGTCTGTAGTATCATAAAGGACGAATTCGAGGAATCTTAACTGAATTCTTTCTAAAATAGTTTAAACAATCATGATACATGCATATACATGCAATTATTTGGCTTGTTAAAATATACGCACTCGGCCTTACACCTCGAAGTAATGTTTGTTATCTGAGAAACTCATTTTTTATTGCTGTTGTTGTTATTCAAACACGGCTGCCATGTTCCAGGTACATAGAGACGGGTATAGTGGTCGAGCCATCAATGGCCCGCTATCATGGAAAGGACATTTACAATTACATATTCGTCGGAATAAATATTGTAAGTTAAATATTCAAAACGTAAATTAGTCTATGTCGTTCAAACTACATTATATAACGATATTACTTCTTAAATCAAACAAAGAGTTATAAATAATATACGTAGTGGCATAATAAGTTAAATACTAAAAAGGCAGGTTTGTTTTATAATTGAACTCATGTGATGTACATTATTTCCATTATGAACATGTTGTCGTTTGTTAAGACTAACTATTAACATTTGATTCAATTGAAACAAACATTTTTGCACACATATGTGCCATATTATGCTAAACAAACAAAAGGAAACATTTACGTAACCAGTAAATTTAAACTGTTTCACCTAGTTCTTAAATGTGCGCCATATAGTATGTTTGTACGTCGACATACGATGTTCATGAGACTGTTTTGTTTGCTATAAATAACACAATTAGAATGAAGCAAAGGACTGGATAGTCGTTACTAAATTAATGCAGTAAAATATATCACTTCATCTCACACATTGTATTACGGATGTTTTATCAATGTTCGGTTCTTTTACATTGTGTGTTAATATACACAGGCATCGAAGCTCATTGGTGACCCATCAATAGGCACAGATATTGAACTTGTCGTTACGGAGGTGCAAGTGTTCAAATCAGACATGGTAGGTATATACCTTCTGTTCCACCTGTGTAACGTATGGTGAATATAATAGCCACGATCCATAGTATGCAAAACAAAATATCATTATATCAAGGTAAAACAAATAACACCAACAATAGTGTTGTGTTCTTAGCCTCTGACGCGGACATTGTTGTCCAAACTGAATAATGCTAGATGTTACTAGACGTTGCGCTAAGTCTGGCTCAGTTTTCTCTCACAGCTAGTTTTATTATCAATCAGGGCTTTAACGTCGACAACAGCGTGGACGCCAACAAGACACTACTCAGCTTCTGTGAGTGGCAAAACAAGGAAAAGAAGTTTACAAAGAAGGACATCAGCATACTCCTTACAAGGTATGGTTTCGTTTGGCTGTTGATTGTTTCAAATCAATGGTTTTTCTCAACAGCCTGTCCAAAACATTCTAACTTGATGCATGTTCTGTATTAGATAAAGTGCCTGTTAAAATTGTAAAGAAAAGTTATACATTCATGAAAATGTGTAACCTAAACAATGTGTGCTCCATAACCGTTTGTTGAAACACTGATTGACATTCCAGTAAGTTGTAATAACCGTAATGTTACTTTAATGCTCTGTTTCGTTTGCTTTTTCTATCAGGATAAATATTTATGTTATTGTGCTAGACGTTGAGATTACCATTTACAAACCCTCTATTTATATTAATTACAAACAAAAAATAAAAATGAACCGTTTTGTATTAATTGTGTTTCTTTTATGAAACTCAAAACACTCCAAACACATTCCTCAAATTATGTTCCAGACAGGACATTGAACACTTGGGTGACCCAAATACTAACGGTCTCGCCCTGACTTCGGGAGCATGTACACCAAACAGGAAATGTGGGATCATAGAAGACCAGGGGCCGGCTTTTGGAATCACGCTGGCACATGAAATCGGTCATCTGTACGAGCCTTACAATTTGTGATAAACAACATGAGACAATATGTATTATCACATTAGTATACAATACATTTGGTCAATTATACATACAATAATCTATCTTATCTATATGGTGTAATAAATATACACAGGTAACCATAAATAGAGGGACCCAACATGTAATGTATTTGTTTTTGTTAAGCATTACGACGTATATATGCTTTATATATGTAATTAGTATTGAGTTGATGAGCTATTTAACCAATTTTTAACAACGGATTTCAAAATATTTATTAAAGAGTTTGCAGCATTTCCTTATGATTATAAAGCGTAGTTCGCTCATTGTTCTCGTTCATGTTTTTGTTGAACGCATAATTGCAATCTCAGACTGGGCCTGGTCCACGATGGCGACGGGAGCAACAACTGTTCGGCTCACATTATGTCACCCGGGGGCCACAGTGGAGTAGAAGGCTTTACCTGGTCTACGTGCAGCGCTCAAGAACTCACCAATGCATTAACGTTTGTAACATTGTAACGTGTTGTTTGTATGATATACTTATGTTAACATAGATTGCGACACAAGTTACTCTAATTAATTATGTTCAGCAAAAAGTCTCACTTTTTAGGCATATAGTTTTATGAAAGTTTTGGAAACCAATATGTCCGTCAACAACATCCCATCGTTTATTATCGACCTGCAAACAGACACAATTATGATGTGAAACATGTGAATACAATCCTTACTGTAAGCATACGTGGGCATTTGTTAGTTATTCTGTGTGTTTTGTTGATCGTTGTTGGAACTCTTACAAGGTTATACCACCATTGTCAGTTTAGCAGACTAGCCTGTGTACTCCACAAGCGATGTTCTGCTTTCGCACAATACAAAGTCGGACAAGTAAACCAAAGTAGAGTTATAATACGTGCAGGGCCTTGCTGCAACGCTTAAATAGGTTTTTGGTAAATCTTGCCCGACGTATGCGCCTGGGCGTTTGATTTTCGTCTCATTTTTCCGATTGTGCTTAGATTGTTTTAATTAAGTGGTATTTATACATTACTGTTATGATTCAGAAGCGATCTAAGTTGTTTACAAGATCGACCCGATGTACCAAACAACACCATTGATGCTAAAATACCGATTAAGACACTTCCCGGACAAATCTACACACATGCAGACCAGTGTCGCTTTCGCCATGGTGACACTTACCACCCGTGTCATGTTGATCATTTGGTAAGAATTAGATTCACATATTTAAAAAACCATAACTCCGTCAAAAATTAGTGGATTGTAACCCAAATCGAACTCGACCTGTGTTTTGATATCATATATCGACATGCCAAATATGAATCAAATCAATGCAGTCTTTCAAAGGTTATTGAGCGGACACCAGTTTTTGTGCGATGTTTTAAAAAAAGGCCAATAACTTCGTCAAAAATTAGTGGATTGTAACCCAAATCAAACTTGACCTGTGTTTTGATATTATATATCAACATACCAAATTTGAATTGAATCAATGCAGTCTTTCAAAAGTTATTGAGCAGACACCAAATTTTGATAACGGACGGACGCACGGACGAACGCACGCACGGACAGGGGTAACACTTAATGCCCCTCCACCATTCTTCGAATGGCGGGGGCATAAAAATGTGTACCGTACGTACAAAATCTTGTGCCAAAGCCAACGGTTGGGATAAATTAAATTCTGTGACAAAGCTCTAGTTGGAGAGTTTATAATCTTACGCATATTTCAATACTTATAGTGAAATCCTATATGAATAAATGTGTATTCCCGGTGTCGGCTGTTTTAGGACCCGTGTCAAAATCTGATCTGTTGTAAGAGTGGATCGATAGATGGCACGAAATCTTCCACCCCCTTGATGGACGGAACAGACTGTAATAACACTAGATCGGTAAGCGTTTAGTATAACACATAACATAAAATTTGTAAAACACATAACATACGTTTAGTATGACAAATAACATACGATTAGTATATTAAATAGCATACGATTTGCTACTATTAACTGCATTTTTTAAACAGTTTTATCATCAAACAATTGTGTTTTCCTAATATTTCGTGTTGACGAGAGTTATAATTATTTTATCAATCGAATATTGTTATGTTGGCAAAACAAAGATAATGCAACGACGAACCTAGAAGGGAAATGTGCGAAATTTGCTCTCCCCTTGTAAGACATAGTCATGACATGTTGACACACTGTTGACCAAACCGAATAATTTTCAATATTCCTACACGTTTAGCCCACAGTCTACTCAACATAGCACCAAAGTCATTATTTTATAATTATATGTACTTTCCAATCATTAGTGGTGTTATCGCGGGGCATGTGTGACCATGAACGCGACATTTGGGACGGCCCCTGTCGATGGACAATGGTCATCCTGGGGAGACTATGGTACCTGCACACATTCTTGTGGTGGAGGAGTGAAAATAAGACACCGAACGTGTTCTAACCCAAGGTATGCAACTGTCTTAGTATTAGCAAGAGTTGAATTATATGTTTTAAGTGAGAGTGTGACTAATGCACAGCGACGTCTTAAATGAATTTGTTTAGATATAAGAGCATTTACATTTATAACCTTTATAAACATCTTAGATACATACATATCCTTTTCGATAAAAACTTATGTTGAAATGAAATGCAAATACTCTATGCTAGTTACAATATTGAGTTCCTTAAAAACATTATATTTAGTTGTTGTTCTATATTTGAATGCAAGTAATAATGTCGTAAGTATGTATGCTTCAGTCCACAATATAGCGGTAAACTGTGCGAAGGGCTTGATTTTAGAGCAGAAATCTGCAATGTCCATGTAAGTTACATTTAATACCACATATTAATCTACACACACCTTAATCAAGAAATTAAAAAAGCACTAAAATAGTTTATACTGGCTTTCTGTTACGTCTTGTTATTGTGCGTGTTTCATGTTGTTAAGTATTTTATTTATATTACTAATGTTGTCACTGTCTTGTGAAACAAAATGAAATTAATTGTTTACTTTTTATAAAACATTTTTATTGAAATCGTCATTGGTGTGGTATTTCTATTAACCATTAATGAACAGCGTCAATAAAACCGAGACTGCTGTTTTCCCATACATGCTATGGGTCCTGAGGGCATTGCCGTTTTCTCAGATTAAATATATATTTTTAGTTTAGACATTGTACGGTCGTAAAGAGAAATACAACTATGTACGACTTCTGATGCAAAGTAATATTGCGCGACGCCAAGAAACTAGATACATTTTAAAACAAACGCGTTACAATCACAAAACGCTTAAAAGCGCATTAGTGTTCAGAATCACCAAAATTAATATAATATATAGGGTTCCTTTAAAAAAAGTTTATAGTAACATTACTTTCGACGGCTTACTTTCGTTTAAATAATATAGAGGATATTTATTGAATTTTGCGTAAGATCGCATTTGATTTCACCGAGTGTTCCAGGAAATTAATATTTTCACGAGTGGCGAGGTGAAATAAAATGCGATCTTATGCTAAATTCAACAACTTTTCTGTTTCTTTCAAGCTAAGTGTGTCTGTTTTCATTACTTTTACATTGAATACCCCTGTCCAGACTGTTTCGATACCCTGTTCAGCCCCTCACCAGCTGTGCTAAATGACTTCTTAATATAACTTAAAGATGATGTCATTGTCATAAACAACATGTTGTACATGGCCGATTAAGCATTGTATAATATATGTTTAAAAAGAGGTTTTGGATACAAGGCGCACGTAAAAGATTTCCAATAACACTTTCGAAGATGTGTAAAAACAACGTTGAACTCGTAGCGCAATTAGAATTCAAATTCATGAAAACATTATGACGTCATGCAAATGTGGAAATTCTAAGATTTTAGATGCGTAACGTCATGAGTGTAAAGAATAACAAAACGAAAGTAGTCATGTTATGTTTACACACCCAATATTATGTCACGTGCATCTTTACACGCCGATATCGAAAAGTATTGAAAGATTGCTGTCAGAAAAACTATATAGGGAATCTTTTTTGCGTTTGTAATAAATTTTAGTCTGTCCACAACAAAGTAACTGAATCTACGATAATTCGTCAATGTAAACATTTGATCACATATATCGTAATATCATATGACATAGTACAGAACAGAAACTAGAGAATAAAACATTGATTTATATGCAACTGTTTACCCATAGCCAAAATATTTTCAATTATTTGGTTCAATGTATTGAAAAATATTCCTGTCTACTGTCAAAAAAAAGTATTCAGTATCCACTCTTACTTTGACAAGGTCAATCTCATGATCATCTGCTCGTGTTTGTTACAGACTTGCCCGAACAGGACAATTCCGCTGGATTTACCTGCGTGTAAAAGCTTTTCGGAAATATATGGACCATTTTATTATAAGAGCAACCCCAAGGAAATAGGAAGTACAAACATTTCGCTTTCTAAAATTACCATAATAAGTCACTATCATACGAATATGTAATTAAACCTCATCACCCTATTAACCCAATGCAAACTCCGAAACGGTGGAATGATATCTACAGTAATACATAATGACCCGTTTAATGGGCCATACCATTAAAAATCAATCTTATTAACATTATCTCCTTCATTGATTATAAATGCTTGTGTATCAAATGGTCTGCTTTAGACAGGCTTGTTATACATCATAAGTACATGGCAAAGCTTGGTCTATCTTCAGGTGATAGGCAGTGCACATACCGTTGTCAGAATAACAAATACGAGATGTATTTCAATTTAAACGATGGAACACCATGTGAGCACTGGGGGTTTAGCGAGTATAGCAGGTGCATACAGGGCGCATGCATGGTAAGCTTTGTACGCCCCGTACTACATCATTGTGTAGTCATATTTTTCTGGTCCTCAGGGATCATGGAGTGTACATGTATGTTGTTTACATTTGAAAATGGAGTTCTGCTCATGCGCTAGGGGGCGTCAGTGGTGTGGCATCATTCATAACCACTGATGAACAGCTTCAATAAAACCGAGGCTGCTGTTTTCTCGTGCAGGCTATGCTTCCTGAGGGCTTTCCCTTTCATCAGTTTTTTATTTACTAGTGTTCTTAAATTAAACATCATTCATTACTGCTGTTTCCTCGTGCAGGCTATTCTTCCTGGTGGCTTTCCCTTTCATCAGTTTAATCTAAATGACTATTCTTAATAATAAAAATAATACGATAATATATAAGTAAATATCTTACTTCTGAGCAAGACGTTTAGGTCCACCGCTCTTTAAACAAGTGTGGCTCTCATATCTTATGTTTACAGGAATTCGGATGTGATGGTGTCATGGGATCAAATCTGACCAATGATGTCTGTGGAAAATGTAACGGAGATGGTGCATGCCGGACAGAAACTCAAACTATACCAATACGATTTAATGACATCAGACAAGGTACGTTCAAGTACAAAAATATATAACCTCCACATTATACCGTACAAAACTGCTCGATAAGTTGACTTTATACTAATGGGGCTACTTCTGTACCTTATCTTTATCTTTTGTATCTTTTGGTAGAATCTTAGGATATTTGTACTCTTTTTATACAAACAATTTAAACCTGTCTATAAAGCCAAAATGATTCGACCAGACTGACCTTTTACTTTGTTGTTTAATTGTAGGTATTATGGATATCATAACTATACCTCAGAGCAGTACCGGTATAGCAATAGTCCAAGAAAACGCTGCCGTTTATTTCGGTTGGTCATCATCTTTGCTCCAACTGTAAAAGTTATGATTAAAATTCGAATTGACCTCTTTTTTCATTCTGAGGTATTTGTGTTCTTATGATATATTTCTCTTTTATCTGTGGGATTGTTCACTATATTTAAACTATTTTGCAGCACAATAATAAAATTATTTCTTATTTGTACAAATATTTCAGGAATAAGAGTCAATAATTATACAACACTCTTCAATGGATCAACCAAAACACAAGAGTACGTCGCTGGCGTAAGGGTTATTGCATGTCCGCAAAACGCCACGATTGTAATACAAGGACCAATGCCAAACAACTTCATGATAGTGGTGCTCATAAAAATTATTATGTATTTATTTTATAATTTACCAATTGAAAACAACACAACACATTCATTTAATGTATTAATAACAATACAATAAACATGTATTAACAATGATACTTTTACAATATAAATTGAAGAGATGTTCAAGCAAAGAATGTTGTAAACAATGTAGATATGTCATGTTTAAGGGCACCATGACAAAATGGCCCGTACAAAAAACTAACACAAGGAACGACACAAAAACTCTTACAACATCATGACGCAACAGACATTTAGACAAACTGTATTTTTGTGTTTTTTTACAAGGTCAATGTCGTCAGATGAGAGGTTCCACTATCCAATGATTTTTTTATTTTCAGGCTGGTGCCAAAATTCCATTACGAAATAGTAGTCAATTCAGTGTCAAGAGCACGTACCATATTTTGGACAGTGGGCGGGTGGCTACTCGTTACGCATGGGGCGCATACGGAAACAATATTTGCTCTAGAACATGCGGCGGAGGTATGTTGATTACATGTGACATATTAATGTATTTTTAAGGTTATGGCAATGTTGATTATCAAATTGACCTCGACCTGGTTCTTCACATTTTAAGTTTTCAAATTCTTGACACATCCCTTTGTCATTAATATTATACTCCTCAAAAAATCGAGGGACCACTATTGCGTAGCAGTATTTTGAAAAGGTCCACCTACCGATTTTGTGAACATTGAAGAACAATGTATACTGATGAGGCCAATTTCTTTCATTCAGTAATAGTTGGAGAAGTGTGTGGTGGTAAAAAGATTTAAAGAATGTTGCGCCCAGAAACGTGATAGGTTGTGTGATGCGTCATTACTGGCCTGATCCTCCCCTTATGTTAATCTAACAAAAGCATGATACAAACTCCAAAAAACTTACAAGTTCTCGGCCAGCACAACCGCAATGCGGGATGACCTCGCAAACGCGCTCATTTAGGATTGGGCAAGAATTTGTCATTCTGCTATCAGAAAACTGATTCGCAGCTTCACTTGTATGTGTACCGTTGTTGTTGATGCTAAAGGTGGTCAGGTGCTTTATTTGCTTAACTCTGTGTGTAACCTGAAACATGTAACAGTGTTGTTTGTAAAATTTCATGCCCCACCCACCGATATGCAAACGTTCTTTCGGTAGTGTTTTCTTTGTAAAAAGAAATAATATAAATTATATCACTTTCATTTTGTAATCCTTAAATTATTTGAGACAGATATAAATTGAAGAGATGCTCATAGAAAGAATGTTGTAAACAATGTAAACATGTCAAGTTTAAGGGCACCATGACAAAATGGCCCGTATACAAAAACACACACAGAACAACACAAAACACCAAGAGGCAACAGACATTCAGAATAAACTATTTTTGTGTGTTTCGGACTTTTCCAATTTTATTTTTATTTATAATATCTTAATCGATTTCTATGAGAAATGTTGAGTTACAATCTTGATATGGTCAATAACATTCATAGGAGATTTAATAAAACTGATGAAAGGGTAAGCTCACATGAAGCAAAGCCTGCATGGGAAAACAGCAGTTTCGGTTTTATTGAAGCTGTTCATCAGGGGTAATGAAAGATACCATACCACAGACGCCCCCTAGCGCATAAGCGGAACTTTAGTTTCAAATGTAAACAACATACGATCCATGATCCCTGAGGACCAGAGAACCACATACTTTATGGAAGATCCAATAATCATTACGAAAAACAGGATTTTGTTATACATATATAAACTACGTTTTCTATTGTGAAACCACCCTTTCCAAAGTAAAACTACATAATAAATGTATTACAATTAAGGTAATAGAAAGTTAATATAATAAAACATATGCATATATACTATAACAATAAACGGAATCTATTTTTAAACCAGTTTTAAGCTATAGCAAACCTTACATTTTCTGAACATTTTAGAGCACTTACTATCTCAAACCAGACTGCTTAGAATATAAATAGAACGATAGGATAGTGAAAAAAAGTATACAGTCTTGTGTTAAGCAGCCACCCATGTGGAAAAACAATAATTGGCTGCTTAGCGGGGTTGATATCAGAACAAAACTTAGGTTTGGGAACATTATGTATGGCTGCTTAAAACAGGTTGGCTTCTTAATAAACAACTTTAAAGACAAATTTACATTTAAAAGCATGATATGCTTAAAAAGATATTTCTTTTTTTCTAAGACTATGAAAATTAAGTAAATCTACTTTCACATAAACACAAATGCCGGTTATAGTTAACACTTGATTAACAGCAAAAACCACTATATGGAAAATAATTCCCTTTTTCAGGTTACGTTTTTTACAACTTTAAGTGCTACGACGTGCAACGATTTGCGGTTGTCGAAAACTTCTACTGCGATTTAGAATCTAAACCAAATGAGACACCGAGGGCGTGCAACAGACATCCGTGTCCTGTTGAGTAAGGCGTATTGTGCCTTTTTTAAGCATTTGTTTATAACTAATTATACATGCTGTATTGGTTGTAACTTGGTACGTTAATGGATATTTCTAGATGGATTTTTCCTGCTTTTGCGATGGTTATGTTGTTGTTTGATTTGCTGTTACACAGACTCAGCACATTGTCTTGTACTAATCTACTCGGCGACAATGTGCAGCTTCTGTCTGAACCTCTGAACCTCTAATTACCAGTCCGTCTCTCTATTGACTGAGCTTAACATGATCTCTTGTTATGTCATTGTAACGCTTTAACTGTTTGATAATTCTGTCATATGTAAACAAACCTTAAACTAAAGTATTAATTTGTCAGGTTTGAGTGAGGTGTATACTGTACAGTGTACAATAAATAGTAAACAAAAACACCGTACTTTAGGTAGTAATTATAAACTGTCATCAGTTGGCGTTTTCTGTCATCGTGGTTCTTTACCCTTAATAGGTAATAGGGTGTGTGAACGCATATTTATAGAGACATTAACCCTTTCCTTGATTACAATAGTATGTTAACATATTCATAGTACTAGTATATAACATGATCATTTTGCCAGGCTTAATGCTGGGGACTGGAGTGCCTGTTCCGCATCTTGTGGTCCCGGATTAAAGACTAGAAATTTAACGTGTGTGCAGTTTTCGGCCGGAAGATACGAGGTGAGTTCACGACTACATTTGTATATGTTTCACCTAGGCGACAAACCCACCAAACAAATCCGACACTCAAAGTATTTTTTGCAGTTTCGACAAGTTTATTTCTAGTTTCGTGGACAAACGGAACGAACTATAAGAACAAATCTAAAACACAATTTTAACTACCTACCTTCCCAACGTTTTTACCACATTGTGGTAAAATTCTTACTGTAGTCTTTTGTAAAGATAGACATATTATAAAATTATGACCAACAGTGTAAATATGCATAAAGTCCTGACATACTTTGTTACATATTTTGTAGGAGCGAGAATTGTCCCTCTGTGATGGGTTTCTAAGGTCATCTGAATCGTCCATGAATTGCACATTGGGCCATTGCGTTGTTGGGCATTGGAAACTCCCGTTATACTCGAAACAGGCCATGGT
>Ga0224511_10002456_pt1 | contig 12493 bp, 11 predicted proteins | sample SF_May12_sed_USG_2_FD_169988 | JGI IMG/M metagenome (GOLD analysis project Ga0224511, IMG submission 169988) | Sediment microbial communities from San Francisco Bay, California, United States - SF_May12_sed_USGS_8_1 | ecosystem: Environmental > Aquatic > Marine > Sediment | place: USA... | reverse complement strand
AAGGTAAGTCCACACATGAATAATTGTATATATATGCACATATGCATCCAATCGTCCAATCAGTTGCATGAATGAAGCTTCCCTCCCAGGACCCCCCCTCCCGATGCGTATCATAAAGCCAGGTCACCATGTTCTGATTATTTGGGGAGCTATTCTCTTGTTTGTATTTGAGCCTTCACCATTTTGCAGTCACGGCAACACCTGGCCCTAATGAGTATAATATAAAGGGATCGTATGATAAACTCGTGAAAAACTACGATGGGCGAGGACCAAACATACCGTTCAGGACACATGAAACTGATAATCTAAGCGGTGAGTCAACCAATTGGTTTATTTCACTTATAATTAAGGCATAAGACTTTCTGTTGGAACACTTCATGCGGTTACCTAGGAAACTCCTCCCATGAGTTTGAGATGAATGAAATTTGTATGGCAGTTGACCCTTATTGTAAGAGATTTCCATCATTGTTTTTGTTTTTTGTGATTTTCTGTGTTGAATAAACTGATTTTCGACTTGATAACCATTGACCACAAATAAATCGACCAAGAGTAAACCTCAATATAAATCAACCAAGAGTGGGCCTCAATATAAATCGACCAAGAGTGGTCCTGAATATAAGTTGACTGAGAGTGGACTTCAATATAAGTCGACCAAGAGTTGACCTCAATATAAATCTCGTTGAGCTGAATATATGGATAGAAACTTTGCCAATCTCGAGATTAAACAAAGTGATTCACTTGTGACGTTATAAGCAAATAGAAGCTCTACAGTCATTTCATAGTACGCTTCATCTATGTCAAAGGTCATACTGCTCCAACTCAAATTCAAGGTACTTCCAACTTTCGGAGTTATCTACCCTCTTCATAAAATTTACAATGGGTCCGACGAAACTGTCCATTCAGATGGTATCACAACTCAGTGAGACTGTCCACAGGCTCAGCCTCATACTGCCAACTGATTTTGCATATTTGGCTTTATTTGCAGACTCCAAGCCTGGCCCTGGAAGCTATCACCCGAAGTTAGAGTCTCGTATCCCTGGTGGCCTGCTGTCATCAGCATGCGCCGTTCACTATCCGGACTGCCTACAGTATATTCCATACCTCCGTGCTGGTCAGACTAACCCCGGAGCTGGGGATTATAATCCTACCAACCACTGTATAGGGAAAACCAGTGCACCCAAGATATCAATGGGCAGAAAGCCCAATACAAGAGGTATCACTAGAGGTACGTCAGAAGGTCGTTGATACAAGTCCTCATATGGAGTGGTATTTCAACGTGTGGGAGTGCAACTCCCCACTTGGGGTTTTCCACATTCATGCTATGGACAAGAGGAGGACTCCTCCAGTTTTGGTTGATTAAATAACAGATGCACGCGGTGACAATTAAAGACCATGAAACATGTAGAAAATCTTACGCTCAACTCAGAAACACGGCAAATTTCTCATGACACAGTCTGACATTTTGGGCTGCCGCCAGTGAATGGCTTCTTGTATTTCTAGTTGCTAATCCCACTGGACCTGGAGACTATGATCTGCGGGATAAGACGAATATCGGCGGAAAATGCGGCGCGCCACAATTCTCACTTGGTGGAAAAATTCAATGTCAAGGTATTTATTTCAATTTGTTTGAACGTCAAGTATATCAAAATAACCTTTTGACCTCTTAATACAAGAAAGGAAAGCAAAAGCACAAGGATACGCACAGCAATGAGAAGAAGACACTAACTATTTTTAACTAACGTTTTTATAAGCACAGATCATAGTTCTAAAAGGTGCATGACAACAGACATTGTGATATCACTCACTCGCTCACTCGCTCACTCGCTCACTCGCTCACTCGCTCACTCGCTCACTCGCTCACTCGCTCACTCGCTCACTCGCTCACTCGCTCAAGCACTCACTCAAGCACTCACTCACTCACTCGCGCAAGCACTCACTCACACACTCACTCGCTCAAGCACTCGCTCACTCATTCACTCGCTCACTCATTCACTCACACACGCACGCACGCACTCACACACGCACGCACTCACACAGCACGCACGCACGCACTCACTCACGGGTATGGCATCCATCAAGTTGGGTAGCCGACACTCCTAGTGATTGCTCCTTTGATGTGATGTGTGGCTTTTCTTTTCCTTCCTGTGGTCATAGTTACCAATAATCAAGTGAGACGTCGGTCCTACTCCTGTACTACTACTATGCGGCAAAGGTCTTTAGTTAATGATAAAAAAAACTAGAAGGGCAAATCTACACAGGTTGTATGAAATGTCTTAAATTACAATTTTGATGCGCCCACATGGAGGGAAACTCCGCCCAAACACCAGTCCTTTATGCTCAGACATCAACATCATACACCCACACGCAAAAAAGTAACAGAGAAAACTTTATTCCCAGACCAGTTCTTCATGCCACTGTTCACACGCATCAACATCGATGATTCATTGAAGATTTTATGCAATATTGGTCAAACCCAGTTGTCTCCAAAAACTTTGGACTCTACGAGGAAAGCTCAAAAACTGGTCTGGTGACAAACAGTTTAATATAATCCATTGAAAATCTCTTCTGTTGATGTCCATACGCATTGTATATAGTATACATGACTGGCCATAACTGTAACGGTATTTGGGTTTGGGTCTACTGCACGACCGTTCCCCTAAAGTTCAAATGCTATCAATGAAGATTTCTAAGTGGCTGACAGCTGACTACTTATGCAGTGCTATAGTCCTACAATACCACTAACCTGGCTATGCATGTCAATGACTCATTATTTCCTAAAGCGCATGGGGTTGCTCTTATGCAAGGGGTGAGGTGATGGCTTAGTGTATAGCGCACTGGGCATTGGATCAGAAGTCGATTGAGATGATAAACGAGGTCGTTCAGTCCAGTACAAAAATATCTCACTAACTGTGAAACGTGGTCCTCTTCGGTGCGAGTAGCATAAACTTGGTATTTGAAGATCATTTTTTTCGAAAATAAAAGCTTTTATCATCAGAAACAAGGTGCAGTGGTTGAGCGGTTAGAAGGCTCACCAGTAGCGCTGAAGGTCTCGGGTTCAAGTACGGTTCGTGGAAAAAGATTTTTTTAAACTCTCTCTGTTCACCCAGCAGGGAATGGTTAGCTGGCTCTCTGCAGAGCTAGGGAAGATTAAGGTGATGAGGAAGAAGAGTAGCACCCCCGCAACATATTGAGTGATCAAGCGGGACATCTCACCAGTTTGGCTCCGGATACCGCTGTGCCCTATTTCTATCATTTCTGATCATAGGTGTTGCCGAGAAAACTCCAGGACCCAATTCTTACTATCCCAGAAGTGCAGGAAAAGGGCCGTCTTACACAATATCAGGAAGAAATCAAAGCCTACCAAACAGAGGCAGGTTCACATAAAATGCTCACTACTAGGCTGAAAAAATTATAGATTAATCTAGAGATTATACCATTTTTCATTGTTTTGTGCACTCGCGCAGAGTTGTGTTCCTGCATTATACAAAAACATGACCTCTGCTACGCGTAACAATCGAACTCTATTTGAGCCAGGGTTCGAGGGCATCAAAATGTGAAACCAACTCGCTTATAATGATAAATGTAAATTACACAGAAACTGTTACCATCGTTTTCCTTTTAAACCACGGACTTACTGTAGCATGCATCTCATTTCCGGAGCTGTCCACCTTTTCCATAAAGTCTGCAAGAGTTTATTAATGAAACCGTTATATTTTGCCGACATCACAACCCAATAATACTGTCTGCAGGCTCAGCTTTGTAACTGCTGACTGATCTATAAATTATATTCAGATCAATAGGTCGAACCGGAGCTGTCTTGTAATCGAGCAACTGTGTTTTGCAGAAAAGGAGTACAACGCCCCAGGACCAAAGTATAATCTCAGTGGATTAGCTCGAGAGGGCGCCGTTAAAAATTCTAACGGTGTAACATTGAAGAGTCGCAACTCTCCGCACATCTACTGTGGGCCACCTCTGCGACCGGATAACTCCTCGTTCAATCAGCGATGCTCCCATGTCACACTAGGATAAATCGCTGACACAGGATAAGCGACCGTCACCTTGCAAAACAGGACTTTCATCACCCATCTCTTCTTTGGTTGCTGGGTACCTACACTGATGATGCTGTACGTGATTGATAGAAAATTCAACTCCTTGCAATATGAATGCCTCGCCTTCAACGAATATCCGTTTCTCTTAAACATCCCCCATTTTGGTGCTCGCAGCTGTATAATATGGAAGATCGCTGCTGAAATCCGCGCGATCCGTAAAAAATTGGACTGTCTGTATACTCCATAATATTGTCTTGAATGAAAACCTGGTGCTGTCCAACAAGTCAAATTGCCATCTTGGCATTGCAAAGGCCAAAATGTCCTTGGGAAAAGGCATGCAAGAAACACCATGTCTTACACAGCCATAATGACCTTGGGGAGGGACGGGGCAAGGAAGTTGTTCGCACAGCCAGCCAGTCTTTTCTGTTGAGTTCAAAGCTGTTGGTGTTCAGTTCCATCACGTAGTGTATTCTTTAACAGAGTATGCAATGGTAACATCTAAGTGAACAAAATGAAAATAACAAGTCCAATTTTCAAAATAAACTAGCAGGTTGGCAAAAACATGGTTTATGCAATTTTTTTTTATTCTGCCAGTGTTTATTCCCCCCTGGGCACACACAGGTTTTGATGGCGTGCTCCAGCAAGTTTACTGTGACCAACCACTTGACTTGAGAAGTATTGTTGTGAAGGCGTATGCGTTACATTATTCATCAACTCGCTTTCGACTCTCGGTTTGATGCAAGGTTTTCTCAGTCATGGTAATAGAACCGGGGAAGGTATGCCTGGTCAGGGTTGCCACGCCTCTCCTCTTTCTGCTCTCTACGGTTGTGATGCCTACAGTGAAAATGGAGGACTGAGGTCTCGCTAATCATCTTAAACCAAGAAATATTAGCCTCTATTAGTTAACATGACTTTATGGGTTATGATCCGAGTAATGCAGAATTAGCAAGTTGTTTATGCGCAAAACACCATGCGAAATTCTGCCGTGTCGTACCTGCTTGGGGAGCTGCCAGTACTGGAGACCGCGCTCCATCTGCGAGGTAGAGGACTCTCCTGGTTTCGCTGACCATGATGAGTTTGAGGACCATGATGAGTCGGCTGACTCGGCTGGTAGTACGGAGAAAGGTGATTATATTGAGCCTGACCTCCGTAGAGTGGGATGGTGCTTACTCCTGGTCTTACCATCAGCTTTATGGGATATCTGCAATGATTAATGGTGAAAATACTAGTAAGGATATCCTACTGTGATAAACCCTAAGTTTATATGAGGAGCATTCGTCAAGGACCAATTTTATCGGAGAGAAACGTCCGTATGGAGCCACGACGAATGATGGTCGATCGATGGTCGATTCGGGAAGTCCTCTCGGATATTCAAGGAGTCTTCAAACAATCACCGGACACCACCACGGTTATTAGGAAGGCTCGCTGTGAACTTTCCTGTCCGAAAACAAAATTGAACGAACATCTCGCTTCAATCCAGGGTCAACGCAGTATTGATCCACACAATTCTCATTCGTTGTCAAATTCACGAATATTCTTCAAAGGATTTTCTCTACGAATCTCTGCATATAAACCCTAGCAAAAGACTGGGATAGATATCTCCTGTGAGAAAGACCGCATCATCTAGAAAACAAGGCTCTGTCTTAAGAATTTTATCGTTCCAAAATTAACCTAAGTTCCGTGTGGATCTCAATTGAACAGTCAGTGATGGTATCTGGTATTGTTTATGTCTTTCTGGGGTTTGTGGTTCACGATTAGTCATGTGCAATTGAATTTACTAATTATGAGGGGCATTGGGGCATTGACAACTATAGGCTGTTGTTTTTGCTTTTTGCTTTAAAAAATTGGCTGAAATGCGTCTACATGTGAAATTTTTTCTCAATCAGTCTGCCCATTCAATAGTTATGATAAAAATCTAAATGAGCTGTATACATGTATGTCTATCGTTGGATTAGGCGTGTTAGGTTTCGTATGAAAATCTTGGCAGCCTATTATACATAATCTGATTACACAATACGCTGGGTGTTGCCACTCCACCTGTACGGGTGAGAACAGTGCATGTATTACAGGGCTCCAGAAAGAGACCAATATACAAGGGCATGTTAAAAACTTAAGTAGAACTTTGACCCAACTGGTGAGGATATCTGTTGCAAGAAATACTGACAGGGATATGTAGAATATACAGAGATAAACACTGGCAATTATATCTACAATGTATGGGTAAGATTACTTCCTATGAGTGTACTCCTTGTTGGTAGATCTCTATTTCTCATTGCTATCCAGATCGAAAGGTGGAGTGAAGCAGGGTCAAGACTTCAATGCAATTGTTATATAGCTACTTACCCATTTTTAATCCTACACACTGCATAACTGAACAGCAAAATGGCCGTAACGAGAAGTGCCACCAGGGTATAGGCAATGACCGAGATCTGTATCTCCTTAGTCAGGTGAGACCAGAGCTGACAGCTGTCTGTCGATATTGGCGCCACCTTTGCTTTCAGGGCCCCAGTCTCTGCGTGATGATGGCGGGATATAGAATCCGTGGGGTTTCCACCTGATCTGTCATCAGGATTGGAGTTGGAGGATCCCGAGTCGCCTTCAATAACTTCCACCACTGTAAGAAAGGTGGACAAAAATAAGGGGTGAGTTTCTACTCTGACATACAACAGTGTTTCCAAATCCGCTATAAGCAATGTAGACAACTTCGCATTGAGTAGCTCGTCCAATGCATTCGACCAACGAACGAGGATAATTGTATTTTCTACTATTTGAGCCATCCATCACGTTGCAACTCCCGACCAGTTGCAATCCATATTTGGCAACATCTGACCAGTTTCAGTTCATGTCCGGCAACATCCGACCAGTTTCAGTTCATGTCGGGGGACTCCCGTGAAATGGGGCATCCAAATTTTATTGCAAACAGTTCCTGGGGCACTGTCAAAAAAAAGGGCTTACCGAAAAGATTGCAGTACTCTCCAACAAAATTCTCTGTACAAATACATTCAAATCCGTTGACATGATCGCGGCATGTGGCACGGTTTTCACAAAGCTGAAGATCACACTCATTAATGTTTATTTCACAGTTTCGTCCGGTGAATCCTACAAGACAAGAGAACACACAATCACCATCACATATCTCAATCCAAGGGATGACAAACCCCACAAGATTTATTTCTTGTGGAATATGCGCGGTTCCCCTAATTTATTTGTTCCGAGACTTATTGGCAAGCCTGCTTTTATAACCAAGCCAACCTCCGGTATTTGTTCAATGGGCATAAGGATTGTCGACAAAGTGTTTGTCTGCTGGCTAAGAGCATGAACCTGCGAGGGCACTGCACTGGGAGACCAAAACAACCAACACTTCTGAATGTGGCACCAAAGAAACAATGGGACATCTCTCCTGTCCTGCAGTCAAGCTCTCAGTTGCAGTTTTGATGATCTCTCTCAACCAACTGACTCTGCCATTGCATATCATACTTGTTGGAGCCGTCAAATCTTGACCTAATTTGTCATGGGATTTAAAAAACAGGAAAGACTGAATTGAAATCATTTCCTACCGGGTTGACAGGCGCAGGCATAATCTCCGATGAGCTCAACACACTCCGCTCCATTCATGCATCGTCCCTGCACACATTCTCTGGTCTCCCATTCACAGTTTGTTCCTACAGAGATAAAAACACCTGGTGTAATACAATAGATGGCTACCGGCCCAGTCAACAATAAAACTTCCAGGCATAAAGCCAAATTCTACACATTCCTCATTCAGTAATCTAGTTACTAACAAGGTACAATGACCATGGTAAGTAGGAGCATTGCGTAAAAAATGAGTCTTGCACACTTCAATAGTTGAGCACCTTGGCTATTATATTTTTGGGTTTGAATTTTTAGAGTAAAATAAGTGGATAGGAAAACCTCTGAGATAATCAATCTGGAAGCACACTTTACTTTTTGTGAATAGGAATGAGAGATTTATGTCTTTATGTGTCTTTCTCTTGGTTCAGACTGGATCAACGATCGCCTTGTTCAGGCTTATGGTGGTCCAATTTCCCATCGACATGGGTAAATCCTGTCTACCAACCAATGATTGTCAGTTTTTATCCAGTCAGGGGGGCCGTTACTCACCTTGCCATCCATTATCACAGACACACTGATAGCTGGCCAGAGAGCTTACACAGCTGCCATGCATGCAGGGATTATCATCGCACATATCTCGCTCGATCTCACAATCTTTGCCCTCGTAACCGGAGAAACAGTCACAGAGATATTGGGCTGGTCTCGGGAGGCAATCCAGCTGGGAGCGACAGCCCGGCTCCTGACACAAACAAGCTGGGTTGGATATTCCTTGATAGCAGTTCCTGGGAAATAGACAAGAGAGATGAGAAATTAAAATACAGTGAAACTCGAAACACAAAAGCATGGGGTCCATTTTGTCCGCCTCAATGCCATCCCTGTCCAGACAGCAACTTCGTTGCATGGTGTAGACGTAATTCACTTTCACCCGGTGTGAGATTTTACCCAAGCAGCAATTCAAGGGTCATATTTAAATTAGATTTGATCTAAATATGTTTACATTTCCATAAGGTCTAGATAGTGCATGCATATGTGATACTAAATGATATAATTCTGCGGATAATCACTTTTAAAAGGCTGTTTTGTGTCACAATTCCGGGGATATAAGCATTTTACATTACACTTTGGTCGGACTTCTTTAAAGTACAAGAAACAAATGATTCCTTTCCCCCAGAGTGTAAATCCACCCCCATTACCAGGTCCCACCAGCGAGTCCTACCAGCGAGGTACATATTAAAGTAAAGTTTAGTATCACTCACAGATTTGCTTTCATTATGGGGCATGCATGTGCAAGCAAAAATTCTCCTTATGATACAACCTTCGAAATGCCGAAGCATAGACTCGGTCATTAAATGAAGAAATAAGAAACTGCAGTGACCGATTTCGCCTACCCATGTCCGCTGCAGGCTCCCAGTGCACATTCATCAGTATCCCTTTGACAGAAGGTGCCCTCATATCCTGGTGGACAGTCGCAATGGAAGCCGTTCACTTCATCCACACATATACCACCATGCTGACAAATTACACCTGCAAAAAAAATAAGGTTATCGAACGACCTAATAATGGTGGGCGGTTTGCATAATCAAGTAGACAACTCTCGCCGGAGCAAAATATTGCAGGTATTGGAAAAACATCACCATAGCCGATGTATAACTGCAGAGTCTTGGGCGAACATCAGAAGGAAGCATGTAAATCTGGATGCATTGATCATTGCGTTAAGACTGCTTGTGTAAGAGTCATACTGTGCTACGACGAGGTTGGCACCTTACCTAGGCAGTCATCTGGGTTAATCTCACAGATTCTGCCTGTGAATCCTGGAGGACAGCGACAGACAAATGGTCCCGTAGCATCAGTACATCTTCCTCCATTGAGACAGGGGTTAGTGCTGCACTGACGGGTGTTAACATCACATCTGGCTCCTAGAGGGATACAGTAAAGAGTAAAGACTGCTCAGTAAAGGTTGTCTCTTGGCCAGTGGTCTTGTGGGCAAGTAGCTATTGAGAGTCAACTTTTACTGGCAACAATGTAAGCCCAGTGGACCTACTGAACAAAGACAGATTTACCAACTAGAGGCTCGTCAAGCAAAACAACAAATCACCTCTCTAGAATGCCACCCAATTATGACCTGCAATATGTCCTCTAACTCGACGGGCATCTAAATAGGTGAACACATGGCGAGTTTAGTTTTTTGTTGAAAGAACAGACAATGGAATAACTCCTGGTATTAGTATAATAATCCTTCCTTACCTGTCCAGCCATCATGACACAAACAGCGGATGTTCTGATTGAGTCCCATCCAGCAGTCACCATTCACACAGTTCGCTGCATCACAGCGATCTATTTGCACCTGGACGAACAGATCAGAGCATTTACATTGTTGACCTTGAGTGGCCTATGTGGGGAAAATGCATGGTGTTATAAGAGTTGGAATCGGCAAGGTCCCAGTAATACTTCACCAACGACCGAACAATCATTACTGGCAAAACAGCCTAGCTGACTCCGTGAGCCATCTCCCAGATTTACCACATTTCATGAATGCATAATACAACAACACAGGATGCCGGATGTCAGCAGACATCAAACACATCCTACTTACAGGATGATTATATGCATTACATGAAGGGACAATATGTATCTCAACAATGATAAGATGCCAGGCGTCAGCCAGATGTGACAAGCGTCTTGTCTACATGACTTTGCTAGGCGCCAGCTAATACCATTGCTGGCAAAACATCTACATTCACCGCAGGTCAGAAGATGCGTCAGGAATACTTGTAATCGTATGCCACCATATATGGTAATTTTGTTTGAAGCACAAGGCATATAAAAGGCTCCCGTGATATCAAACGGGGCAGCATATTATTGGAGTCTGTGTAGTAACTATTAATACACTTTTCACTATTTTGTACTCATTCTTCTCCAGGATTGAATCCAAGTTGAAACTTTGCAAACTGTCTTGTTTCTACTGAGCGTAAGTATAGTGATTGGAGGAGGCAAGTGCTAATTAGGGCAGATACATTGAACCATCTTATAATTTGTTCGTCTGAATTATGTTTGCTGTAGTACCACCACAGAGACCCTAGCAAGCTCATGCTCAGGACTAGGCCTACTACCGGATGCGTCTAACGAGTGCAGTAGATGGGTATGTACTACTGCAAATACTTCCGACTGGTTACTGTACACACCTTAGCATGAGCTAAGATACTGTACATACCTCACAATGTACCCCAGTGAATCCATCTCGGCATTGACAGTCGTATCCTCCTGGTCGGTCCATACACTCTCCTAGTCCGCAGTCAGCGGTTAGAATTTCGCATTCATCAAGATCCAATTCACACAGACGACCTGTAATTTGACAGAAGTGAAGGAGAGTATATGCAGTTCGAGGTCTATAGTTGACCAGCACCAAAGAAGCGATTCAGAATTGAATATCTTTCTGCTGTGAACTCCCTCAAATTTGGTCTTCCGTGGCTACATTTGGATTAGGTCACCATGAGCAGTCACCTCATATGAGCGCAAAGTTATTCAATAGACACCCTAAGCTTAAGGCTTAGTCTGGAATGAAAGGTGGTAGGATTTATGTCAGAACTCACCATCACATGAATGTAGCCCAAACCGGATAACTTCTCACCTGTATGAGTTGGTGGACAGAAGCAGGTGAAGAGACCACCAGGTTCAGCATGGCATGTAGCCAGTCCGTGGCAGGGCTGTGCAGAACAGGCATTGGTCTCCATATCACACAGTTCCCCATGGTAACCGCTTTTACAGAAACAGTCATAACCTTTACCAAAACCATCTAATCGCTGCATGCATTCGGCACCTGCAACATCGGTATACATTTAAAACGGACGCAGATAAAATTGTTCTATATCGGTGGCCTACAAAACGGAACAGGAAAGGTTACTTTATATGGGTGGTCCAAGTGCCCCCCCAAAGATAAGTGGTGTATATGTGGCTTAGAGAACATGAACAACTGACCGTTGTAGCAGAGCTGATGTGGCAAGCATTGCCAGTCCGTAACTTCATCAATAAACAGATCATCCACAGCGACATAGAGACGTGGATTATGAGGAACAGTAGAGAGCTGGGTCATGTGACGTTGGTACACAAAGGCAATCTATAGCAAAAGAACAGAAAAATAGAGAGGATCTGCAACAGAAGCAGGGATATCTGCAAAATGGAGGGCAAGAAAGAAATTAATCTGCTGAAAATACCAACAATAATACAGGGAAACCCGCATAATGGCTGCAGGGGTATTCTGCAGTAATGAGCTTACATACTACAAAGGAAGTCTGCAGAAAAGAACTGACATGTGCAACAGATTAGGAAATTTTTAACGGTATGAGGGGTATTGGATATTTCACCTTGAAGCTGTTTGTATGCCAGGCAAAGACTCCAGGTAGACCTATCCATTGGTCACCCTGATTAGTGTTAACTGACCAAAGCGTATTCACAGGCCCATCATCAACCAACTGCCTAAAATAACAACAGCACAATTTTTTTTACTGCACATCACAAAGAACCCTGCCAGGGGTAGTGCCAATATTGGCAAATACCTAGTCATGCACTCTCTGCATTTTCCAGGGTGTTGGAAGCCTTTCAGACTGTACCCACATACCAATGTTTAAAGTCTTTTGAGGTGTGGGCTGTCCAGTGAACTAGAACCAGAGAGGTTGAGAAACCAAGCGGTGCCCGTATGGGGAATTGAATTAGAGACCTCCACTCCTGCACCCAGTCTCTTCCCCCCGCAACTTCCACTACACTCTTCTCCAATTCAAACTCTGCACATCTTTGCAAAATCATGCATTCCAAATGTGTGCATATACCTCACTGAGAAAGTACCGTCCTCCTCCCCTCTGAAGTAGTAATAAAAT
>Ga0224511_10002455_pt1 | contig 12496 bp, 11 predicted proteins | sample SF_May12_sed_USG_2_FD_169988 | JGI IMG/M metagenome (GOLD analysis project Ga0224511, IMG submission 169988) | Sediment microbial communities from San Francisco Bay, California, United States - SF_May12_sed_USGS_8_1 | ecosystem: Environmental > Aquatic > Marine > Sediment | place: USA... | reverse complement strand
GTATTATGTTATTATTTCATTCTTTTTGACGATAAAATACTACTTGATATTAAAATATTCAATAAATAGCTGATAAATAGCTTATAAAAAGATCAGACAATGCCCCTTTAATGGTTTTGGTTATGTATGGGAATATCAAAATGTTAATAATATTGATGTATTTTTGTAAAATATGTAGAGCGGATTAGAAACCAACATTTTCAACAGTGGCATAGTCGTTGTATAGAAAATAGAAAACTATATTTTTATGCAAATTATAAAACATTGTTTACAGTTGAAAAGTATGTTACTTGTATAAACTTGGATAAATTTAGAAAGTCTCTTGCTAAGTTTCGTTCTTCTTCACATTGTTTAATGATTGAAGTAGGTAGATATTATAATATTGACAGAGATTTTAGGCATTGTCCATATTGTGAATGTATCACTGACGATGATATACACTTTCTGTTAATTTGCCCACTTTACACTTCTCTGCGTACAAGATATATTCCAAGAATGTATTATGATGTTCCATCGATAGAAAATTTTGATATGTTAATGTCGTCTCAAAATGAAGTTGTTCTTCGTAACCTAGCATGCTTTATTTACTATGCTTTTGAAGAAAGAAAATGTTTTACTGAAATATTCAATTAGTAAGTACTATGAATATTAATCTTTGTCATGCTATGCTAGTATTGTTATTACTATATGTTTGTATGACTTACAAGGATTAAAACTATACATGTATAGTTATACACTATATTATGTGTTTAAAATACATGTGTTTATTTTTGTTATAATTATCATAATTATGATTTGTTGTATATGTATGTTTCTTGCTATATGTTTATATATTTTCAGGTATTATCTATTATCTACTCTCTCGACACCAATGTTATATGCTTTATGTTGTTTGTAAATATGTGTATGGGCCGGTGGCCTTTAACCACAATAAAATTTGGAACTTGGAGCTTACATATTACACAAGTATCGCTACAATTGTAGAAGTTTTGCACAAGATGATGTTGTTTCTTTTGTTGTTTGCAAGTAAGTAAGGAGTTTTATGTCCGCAAGCATTTAGGGGTCTATTGTTATATACAACACATAAACACAACTATACCAAAAGCCATATTCCAGCTTTGAAAATAGTAACGACAAATTAAAAAAGATGAATGTTTACATTTTTAAATATTTGACTCTCTGTATTCCTTCCTAACGACGTTATGTGTTTATAATTTGAAGCATGAATCAGTTTGTAGTAATTGACTTAATTTGTATGTTGTGATTTGATTTCCTAAAACGTATCTGAATCAGTATAGATTATAGTTCATATAATACGATTGAATGCAAAAAAAAATATAACGAGCGACAGCCACACACTTTTTAACCAGGTTTTTAACAAAAATCCTGGTTATTAGATTGGTGAATGGCGGGCAGGCGGGCGGGCGGGCGGGCGTGTGTATCCTAAATGGCGTCAAACTGAGGTTTCCGCTCAATAACTTTAGTTTGCTTTGGCCCATTGACACCAAACTTGCTGTATGGGTAGCTTATATCAAGAGGCAGTTTGGGACTACTACCCAGGTGTCTGTGATTAAGGTCAATGTCACTCTTACTAAAAATAGAAAGTCAGTATCCGCTCAATAACTAGTTTTCTTTGGCCTATTGACACCAAACTTGGTGAATGGGTAGCTTACATCAAGGCGCAGCTTTGGTTTGCTATCCAGGTGTCTGTGATCAAGGTCAAGGTCACTGTTACTAGAAATAGAAATTCAGTTTCCGCTCAATAACTTTAGTTTGCTTTGGCCTATTGACACCAAACTTGGTGTATGGGTAGCTTACATCAAGACGCAGCTTGGGATTTCTACCCAGGAGTATGTGATTAAGGTCAAGGTCACTGTTACTAAAAATAGAAACTCAGTTTCCGCTTAATAACTTTAGTTTGCTTTGGCCTGTTGACACCAAACTTGGTGCATGCAACCAATGCAACCAAAATAACGGCCTCATTTTTTCTTCACTGCCATTGTTCCTTTCTTATTCCTGTCACATCAATACTTGGTTGAATCGTTAAAAAAGGAGCATTAAATGGACATAACGCCGGACCTCCCTTTTCTAATCATATATTCAAATCCGTTTACCAATCAAAGGATTATCGTATACTTGGACATACATAACCGCATGTCCTTGAATACAAAGGGTTACTTTGTTAAACAATTAAGCCACTTGTCTAAGGGCGTGGTTATAGTAGCCTAAACGTCAATTTGTGTATTGCACGGCCCTCTAAAACCGATTCGTGGGCGGTACAACTTTTGTCCGAATATTTTGATTTTAAGTTGCTAAGCGCGGAGAAATATTTTATGGTACTTCTTGTCAACTGGCCCATTGAATAATTGAGCCAATATACATGTGAGAAAAAAAAACAGTACTGCAAATGAAAACAATCTTGTGCTCTGAGTGGCTCTGGAAAATAATGTTTTTTTTACCCAAAAAGTAACAACAAACAACAAAATCAAAAAAAAAAGACAGGGTTATTCTACAGCAATTGCCAAACTTGATTAACAAAATTTTTGATCGGCAATCAAGATGAAATGCATTTCTTCTTTATTTTTGTATATACCTATGACAAAATGTTCAGGCATTTGTCGTCATATTCCGTTTTGCTACTCGTACAGAAAATACAGAAAAAGGACCACGTCAAGGTGAACATAATAGCACTTAAACTTCAATATATCGTAGAATTAGGTTTTCGCTAGTTTACCTTTTTATTATGAAAAACTATACTAAATACATATGTAAAGTATTCATAATTAACTTTGTTATTATTTTCAGCTTTCACGTTATATTATTTTTTACATAAAAGTAGTTCTAAAGTTTGATGAGGATTCTATGTACAAAACTTTCATTTTACTCTCTACATTCACTTTATGTAAACATAATTTTAGATGTAATGTTTGTTTAGAGTTTACCTTTTGAATGACATATTATCTACATTTAAACAAGTCACTTTTGAATATCTACGTAGAAGAACAAATACTGGTGCCCTACGGTAATGACATGGCGTTGCAGTAATGACGGTCTGTGTCTGATTGTTGACAAAATTATAAAAGGATAGTTTAAATAAGAAGATTTTGATATTTAATAATATGTGGACGCAACCCAAAAAGGCCAACAAAAATTGTCTCTTTAAAGTAAGTAAACATAAAAGGTTTTCAGTATATTTTTTGAGGACAAATTTGATTTTTCCTCATGAGACATGGCATTATTTATTATAAAAAGTGACGATTGTCTTCCTAATGCAGTTCTTATATTTAAAAAAGGATTTAGGTAAAAATCCACAGGTTATAAAACGGTTAAGCAAAATAAAGTCAATTAAAGAATAAGCAGATTGAAGAAGAGCGTCGGTTGGTCAACATGTTTACATCATTATATTTATACATGGAAGAGGACAGTTTCTCAAACGTCACCATATATTTCATTGTTGTAAAATATAAATGTCAGAGATACAAGATTATTATCTCATAACCTATACTGAAGATGGAAAAAATTCTAGTAATAAAAACCCTAAACAAAATATTTTATGTAATTTAAATAATATAGAAGAAGAGTTTGACTTTGTTAAAAAAATATTAGAAGTAATATGCCCTTTTTAAATAATTAATGTTGACTATCATCAGCAGTTTCCAATGATCAGTCATCTACACTGATGATGCTGTGAACACATGCGTTAAATCTATTTATCAAGTACTTGATAACACTATACAAATGAATATTAATCATAAAACGCCGTCTACGACAGCAAGCATCACGCAAACAGCCTATTTATCATCTAAATCTAATAAATTATTATATGAAGTACTTATTATATAATATGTTTTGTTTCTCTTTAAGTGATAAGCCAATTAACGCTGGTTTCACGCCTCATGGTGTATATCGCACAACAATAATTTTGGGAAATGTGACTGTTACGTTAGTTCTATACAAGAAAAAAAGCTTAATTAACATAATGTTTACACTCATTAATAATAATGTAACGCCTTGTTTGTCTTGAACACTAACGACGTACGTGTATTATGTAAAGTAGTTGCAGCAAATACGACCCAACGTTGGAGTATAAAATCATTCCTCACATGAGACGGAATTAACATAGGTTTCAAGATGAAGATGAGATATTGTATACTTGTATGCGTGGGACTCTTTGTAGCAGGTGAGAGGTTTACTTCTATTATAATGCACAAGATCATTTCTTTTTTTAAACGTTCCCATAAGACGGCGTCTCCTAGGTTACTTCTTTCGTTTACTAAATTAAAATAACATTATTAGGGATTTTAAATGAACTTTAATGAACATATTTTATAGTTTTATTCCCACGTGTAACACTGTGGAAGAATTGTAAAGCCATACTTTCATTAATGTATTGATTTCATTGCCCCATAGGAAGTAACGCATGCGCCAATGTGAACATCGTCACGCGCAGTGAGTGGGGAGCACTTGCCGCCAAGTCACAAGCGGCCCTCAAGACGCCCGTGGGGAAGTTCTTCATCCACCACACGGACACACCCCAGTGCACCACCATGGCGGCGTGCAAGGACCGCGTGCGCGGAATCCAGAACTACCACATGACAACAAAGGGTACGCGCGTTTTGTATAAGTTTTTTTGCTCGTTCGTTCGTCTTTTTGTTCGTTGTTTGCTGGTTCTTTATTGTTATACGATTCTACGCCTTTTTCAACGAGGATAAAGTAATGTCGCGGCAGTTACATGTAGTTCGGTATAAACCAATGTACATAGGTTGACCTGTACAAGCCTCTTTCCCGCGTGTAGCTGAATGTTTCAATACACGAGTTAGCTGTGAGGCAAATAATAAGTCTAGATGCGTATTTATGAGATACCAACAGGGGTTTTCGTGTAAATTTATACGTATTTACACGCCAAGAAATCAAAGTAAACAAATTTGCATGATTAAAACTTCTTCACACGATCTTAATCATTTATAAGCCGTGTAAACGACTTATTATCAATAAACGAAATAAATAATTTTACATACATACACTTCATGATGCTATGGTTATTATGATTATATATATTATATAGTATATTGGGAAAATGAGTAGTTGATGTTGACAGAATTGCACGTGCCCTGTCATTTCCAGGTTGGGACGACATCGGGTACAATTTCCTGGTGGGTGGGGACGGGAACGTGTACGAGGGGCGGGGGTGGGACAACCAGGGTGCGCACGTAAAGGGCCAGAACAGGGCGTCGTACGGCGGCGCCTTTATCGGGGACTTCACGAACGAACTGCCCACGGCTGAGGCTCAGACAGGTACGTGATCAATATGAACACGATCGGGTTTATCTAATGGAAACACCGTATTCTAAGGTTACGGAAATACCCGATTGATTTTATCCAATGGAAACACTGTATTCTCAGGTTACGGAAATACCCGATTGATTTTATCCAATGGAAACACTGTATTCTCAGGTTACGGAAATACCCGAGTGGTTACGTTTGGTACGTGATCGTTCTATATTTGTTATTTGAAACTGTATCTAACTACTGATGAACTTGCCATCCACGCGCCTAAATCAGAAATGTTAACAGTCAATTTTTAATTAAACATCAATAAAACGATTTGTTTATATTCCGTTTTCATAAATACTTGTGGAAGTGAATTGCAAAATTGAAAAACAACCCCGTGAATTGGATTTTGGTAAACTTAAGTTTGATTTGTTACATTTGCATAAATAATGTGTAAATTGTGGAGATATACTGCACGGCAAGGTACAGTTGTTTATCTTGACAGTTAAACCGACAGACATGACTTTTATTCAGACTTGTATATAATACATCATATAAATATTCTGTTTACTATCATACTGTCAGCGCGATATAATGATTTAAAACATTGTTGAACTAGTACGAAAATGACAAAAATAAATATAGTAAGTAGATATAAGTTCAGTGAATCTGAATTTGTAAAGAATGATTGAAATACGATATATATATCGTATGTATAAGAAAAGTTTCATTAATTATTTTTGTTGGCACTAATCACACTCTGTTAATACTTTCTAAACAAATTGTTTAATAAAGTCACATTTATTGATATATACGTGTAACGTCTAAGAATGAGCGTCCAAGGCCCTGTGTTTCAGCCATGCAGAACCTGATAGCGTGCGGCGTGCAGCTAGGGAAAATCAGGTCCAAGTACCGCTTGTACGGACACCGGGACGCCGGAAGTACGCAATGCCCGGGCAACCAGCTGTACACCAAGATCAAGGGTTGGCCCAAATACAGCACCACCAAGCCGTAACGCGCAGTGGCGAGATGTCTGTTGGAGTTAGTGTTGTGTCGTATACGGCATTGAATGAAGCATAAACTTACATTTACATCATTGTTCGCAGGAAAACGTTACTCAGCGTGATACCAAACTGACGTTTTTTTCTGTCATGTGCGTGTTGAGATTCAATCAGTTTTGCTAGTACATAAATGCTACAGTATGTATATTTTTGTAAATTACTTTTTTCCAATTGTTTATATGGAAATGTTAAAAATGACTTAATGTAAATAAAAGAAAATGAAATTGATGTATCGTTTTTAAACAAATGCAAAAGTATGATGTATCCTGTTTAAGCAAGTATACGTTTAGGTATGTAATAAATTAAGCGTAAAATGAACCATTTTTTAGAACACGTAAGAACGAAATGTCCAGCAAGTTTGCTACACACATGCTTTGGTACATAAAAATGCAAATGCAATGGTATGGCAGGTCACTCTAGATTTAGAGATGGACCGGTAGAAAAGAAAAGCTATGATTCCAGTTATGCTGTCATTGTTGATGACGCGCTGTTCAATATGGCGCATGATTGGGGCCAAAAGTACCTATCGTAACGATTCCCCTAAACATCCAGCTGTACATAGCTGGATTTTGACCAACCAGGGAGCGAATTAGAGCTGTAGCTCGAGATTTGGGTCAAAAGTACCTACCGTAACGATTGCCTAAAAATCCAGCTGTAGTTGAATATCGAACTACAGCTCTAATTTGCTATAAATAACATCAAGCTATCAAACATCGAGCTGTAGCTGGATATCAAGCTACAGCTCTAATTCGCTCCCTGATTGGTCAAAATCCAGCTACAGCTGGATTTCTAGTGGAATCGTTACGATAGGTACTTTTGGCCCAAATCATGCGCCATAGTTCAAAGCGCGTAGTCTACTGTGATCACGTTTGCCGATTGTCATTGGAGAGGCATGTGACCAGAATATTTACCGATAGAATCTTAGCGGTAATCAGAAATACGGTTCACAGTACTTTCACTTGCTTGACAAATAGAATTGAAAAACAATCATGTATGAGTGTTCATAGTTGGGTCATTCTCAGGGACCAACATTAATCTTTTCTAGCAGTTAAATATATGAATAAAAATGTAACTATTAAAATGATTTTCAATGTAGATTTCCAGTAGAAACATCAAGTTAGAGCAATATAACCCCTGAAAATAGAATGTGTGAACTTTGTACTAAAGGAACTGTTGGAGATGAATTTCATTACCTTTTAGAATGTGATTTGTTATTAAAATAGAAGAAAATTGTTAGATGGAAACCTCTCTTATATTTCTGCAAATGTGTTCATAGTGAAAAATGGTAGTTCTATGAACCTGATACTCTGCTTATAAACTAAAGTTTGTAATTTCGTTCAGATCAAGATAACATAGTATGTTCTCCTCCACACATATGATCTTCTTAAACAATAGTGTCATTATGTTTTGCAATGCCTGTTTCTATTATTTCTTATATTCTGTATTTATTGTGCTCATAATGCCATATTTTGTGAAACAGGGTTTTAGCAAGCCAGTATTAACATTTTAGTAAATGTAAGGAATGTTGAATTTTTTTGTATTATAATGTTCCTATAAGCAGGTAAAACGGCCAAGATAAGCACGCTTGGTGTAGAGACCGTCCAGGTCAGATTCGTGAACTGTCTGCAGCGTTTATTATCCGTTATCTTACTAAGTTGTGGAATAGGTAAATTTGTTTCACGAGAGGACAAAGAATTCACGATGAAGGTTTTGCTGTCCATTTTATCCTTGTGTGTTTTGTCCGTGCTTGGTATGTATATTATTATGTATTTGTCAAAATGTAAAAAGCAAATAACAATATTAGTTTTCTAATGCATTTACTTGTATATTATTTCATGTACATAATCGACGTAATAATAATTGTGTTCCTGCTGCTGTAATGATGTTTCATGTAATATGGCCTGAATATGCACTGGCACATAATAAACTAAAAATATTTGTGCAAAAGAAAGTTGTCTGACGTTTGTGTCTATTGGCGACAGGTGACGACTCGGCCTGTCTGGCCAGCCAAGGCACGTGCCAAGATGACTCCATCCACTGCTCTGGAAGTTACGTCAGTGGTCTGTGCGCAGGCGCAGCACACCGGAGATGCTGCATTCCTGCCGGTAAAGAAACCGAAAATTACATATGCAAGAAATAAAAACACAACGTGTTATATTTAAATGGACACTACACCGAACTTTCATTCTTCAAAAATGGATATAATAAAATGTATAGCCATAGATAAACACAATAAGTGCACATTCACTCATTCTTATCTTAAAAGTGCAGTCGCACACTCACACTACAGCGTATGGCATCAGCGTATGTCAGCGTATGATCCTACGCTTGCATACGCAGATGTACGTTAGGGGTACGCTAGGCATACGTTGTGTACGTTCCAAATACGCTGCCATATGTCGATGTACGTTGTTGTACACAGTGGCTAAATTATTCTTTTTGGACATGTTAAAAATAATTCAGCGTATGCGAGCGTATAGCATATACGTTATTCATACGCTCACCATACGCAAGGCATACGCTGAATACGCTAGACATACGCAAAAGGTATGTTACTCATACGTTGGTATAAACGGTGGTAAGTTTGGCGCAAAATATGTAAGGGGTCCTTTTTCCCCAATTTTCGTCAGTTGTAGAAAGAGAGAAAATTGAGGCAGCTCTGCTACAATACCACTTAAATGTAATAAATATGACACTTCATTATATTATTATACGAAATGGAAGACAAAGGACAAGGAAAAGGAGCAGAATGGGCTGAAAACAGTTTTGCAGGCATCTTGACACTACGGAGTCTAGTTTGGAAATGAAGGTAATGAAACAGTCCACAAGGGAAAGGTGGTGCTACGTTACTCATAGGTTCATATACGTTATGCATACGTTACTCATACGCTCGTATACGTTATGCATACGTTACTCATACGCTCATATACGTTTTGCATACGTTACTCATACGCTTACATACGCTTCGCATACGGTGATAAACGTTACATTGACGGACCGTCGTCGATAGCTCAAAACTCAAATGTTGTGCGTATAAGAAGTTTTTCCCGAAATTTTCATACACAAATTTATACGTTCCATCATACGCTGTAGTGTGACTACTTATTAAGGAAGGGTGCCTTTTAAATGAAAATATTTGAATAACGTCAATACAGACAAACAAGCATTACATGTACACAAATCGTAACTTATATAGAATTCAAGCTGTTAGTTTACTTATCAGGAAGCGGTTCCTGCTCCAACGTGCACATCGTGACGCGCAGCCAGTGGGGCGCACGTGCCGCCACGTCACACTCCACCATGCACGTGCCCGTAAACGAGTTCTTCATCCACCACACGGAGACGCCCGGATGTACGGACCTAGCCTCGTGCAGTGCACGCGTGCGCAACATTCAGAGCTTCCACATGGACACCAGGGGTGTGTTTAGTTCTTACATATTAGTTTAGTTCTTACGTATTAGTTTAGTTCTTACATATTAGTTTAGTTCTTACATATTGGTATAGTTCTTACATATTAGTTTAGTTCTTACATATTAGTTTAGTTCTTACATATTAGTTTAGTTCTTACATATTAGTTTAGTTTTTACATATTAGTTTTGTTCTTACATATTAGTTTAGTTCTTACATATTAGTTTAGTATACATATGTCGTCCTGACAAATGATTTCTTGATGTTTGATCACTGACATTGCGCTGAGTCTGGTTCAGTTGTCTCTTATAGCTGACTTATGAGAGGAAGAAGTCAGTCGCATGCAGAAAAAACGTTAAGTACTCACTTTTTGTGACTTTATGAGAGCTGGCTAGGAAGAAACCTATACGACTCGCAGTGTTGAAAAAGGCGTGAAATCAAATTAACGAACGAAAAAACGAACAGACGAACGAACACATATACACACATTGTATCAAGTTCTTGATGTATAGAAACTGTTTATTATGTTTTGTAAATCTTTTTGTGGGGGTACAATATTTTACTTGTGGTGTACGTAACTGCAGGCTGGTCGGACATTGGGTACAGTTTCCTGGTGGGCGGGGACGGAAACGTGTACGAGGGCCGGGGGTGGAGCTACGTGGGCGCCCACACACAGGGCTACAACAGCGTGGCGTTCGCCGCCTCCATGATCGGCTCCTTCGACAGTGGGTTGCCGAACGCTGCCGCTCTTACAGGTACACTACTGGGAAGGTGTTAGGGGTTTGAAGTTGCCGCCAGTCCCTGATTTTATTATTAAAAAAAACATGGATCTTAAAAAAATCAAAGGTGACAAAGATACACCTAGCCTAGTAAGAAACGCATGTGTGCTTGTACAACGCAAAATGAAATCAAAATTGTGTTTTGGTTTAAAACTACCTTTGTTTTACAATGTTTTATCTTTTTATCTGAATATTATGGTATAAAATTGTGTTTACAGCGGTGAAGAACCTGATCGCGTGCGGAATTCAGCTCGGGAAGATATCGTCGAGTTACCGCCTATACGGACACCGGGACGCTGGTTCCACGTCCTGTCCCGGCAACGCGCTCTACGCCGAGATCCAGAAATGGCCGCACTACAGTCACGCACACCCGTAACCTTGCAACGCTACAACAATACCAAACTGTAACCTATCAACGCTTTAGTAATACCAAAACTGTTACCTAGTAACGCTTCAACAATAACAAACTGTAACCTAGCAAGTCACGGAAATGTGTCTACAGATCATTTGAACTTTTGTTTAAAAAATCTTGTCTTGCTTTGCTTATAATAAATTTGAAGATGCATTTCTTTTCTGTCAATTACAATATGTTAATTTTCATTTGAGTATAGAGCTATCAAATATAAAATTGGCAGACATATTAAAAAGTTTATTAAGACAAACTGATCGAGTGTTATGTAACACGTCTAGTTAAGTGTTATGTAACCTCAAATATTTAGTGGTGTCTATGAAAACGTAATGAGCAATTATTGCTGGTCAATATTGTTTGTCAGATGTTGATTATACTTTTACACGGTTTACACATTGAGCACATGTCTATATTCGAACAGCCTTCCTCTTCTTTTGTCCACGTGACATGATGAACTTCAACTATCGACGTCTATCAAAAATGTATCAGAACGTCTATCAAAGCGATCCGTTCCGTAGTCAAAAGCGGTATGCCGCTAAGCAAACTTTAAAGATAATATACTAGTATCAGAAAACCAGTCTACGCACTAGACTAGGATAAACACTCTAAATAAAAAATTGCATGTTTCCTAATAAATGCTGTTGAGATTGCGAAAATGTGTGTAAATTATTTTTACGCCGTGTCTGTTGCATATGGCCAAATGTTTGTGATGGTTCCCATTTTGTCAAAATTTTCGAAATATTTTTGGTATAGAGACAAACGAGTGTGCACTTGCGGAAAAAACCGGTACGAAACTGGCGATTTTGACAAAAATAGGTATAATTTTTATATGAAAATTATTTTACTAATAGATACATGACATATCATTTTGATTAATTTTGTTGTAAATGATTTCTCCTGGTATGAACTTTCTGAATATATATGGTGTTTATACTGTTTAATCACTCGAAATGCTCTATTTTTTAGCTTGAAACATAGCCATTTTACTATTAACGAAGAAGGGCCAAACTATGGTAGTACATGACCCCTAAACCCCGGCCCCAAAGGGCGCATGCACAGAACGCCGCTCTATCAACGCTCACGTCACGGCTAAACCAATGCTCGCTACCGTTAAGCCAATGTTGTAGCAACGCCGGCTTCAGTGGCGCACTGCTAAAGCAACGCCCGTGTCTTCGATTTTTTTCGCGGTGATGAGCATTGTCGAAATTCGGTCCCCTCTCCCTACCGTTCAAGTAACGCTCCGGCAAAGTTCGTGCGGTGGAAGCGGGGCTTTACACTTACATGTAAGCAACACAATGATAAAATCTGTATAAAGGTTTTAAAGGGAAGCTGTCTGATTTTTTCACTAATTACAATTATGTAGGAAACACAAAAGTAAGTGTATCGATAACAAAAACTTAAGCCAACAAATGCACATTAAGAGAGATATTTCTAACTGAAATCTAAATAACATTCTCAGGGTTTTAATAGAGGGAGGTAATCCAGAATTACTCAGTACAATTTGCCTGTTGAGTGCAACGATTTAAATTTAGAGTCCGACCAATCAGAACCCGTCGGTTTTTTCTTCG
>Ga0224511_10002454_pt1 | contig 12498 bp, 6 predicted proteins | sample SF_May12_sed_USG_2_FD_169988 | JGI IMG/M metagenome (GOLD analysis project Ga0224511, IMG submission 169988) | Sediment microbial communities from San Francisco Bay, California, United States - SF_May12_sed_USGS_8_1 | ecosystem: Environmental > Aquatic > Marine > Sediment | place: USA... | reverse complement strand
ATACGTTACTCATACGCTCGCATACGTTATGCATACGTTACTCATACGCTACCATGACAGACCGTCGTCGATAGCTCGGGTTTAACTCTCAAAAGTTGTGCGTATAAGTAGTTTTTTTCCGAAATTGGCATACGCTACTCATACGTTCTACCATACGCTGTAGTGTGACTGCACCTTAAGAATTACCATGCAAAACTATGACATACTTGGTACATTTATGTATTTTGATACAATTAGTAATGAAAAGGAAACAACGCTAGATTTTCGCTATTCAAATTGAACAAGCTGCCCTGCTTTGTATGGCGTGTGGAACGTTGCAAAAATTAAAAAAATATTTTTATGTGCTATAATTTTTATTCATATTAAAAAAATCATTTATGTTGTAAAAAGTTATATTTATACGGTAAAATCCCGCATTTGTATTGTATAAAAATATTTATGTTCGATATTTGTATTTACATTCAAAAGATATTTATTCATATGGTACAAATTTTTTTGTTGTAAAATTATACGTTTATTTTCAACAAAAAGCAAAAAATATTTGTTCAATAATTGCATCATGGGTAATGAGTGGGACTACTAAAACCCGGGATCGGATGGGACTGGCCGAGATCAGCCGGGACCTTGTCCCGGGTTTTAGCATTTGACACTAATGGATCCCGGGCCCCGGGTTTTGATGTTATTGCGATATCTGATATTATCTGTTCCTTGCCTTTGGCTATTAATAATAGTGACGATGATCGTGTCCCGGCCATTCCCGGCCGATCCCGGATCCCGAGTTCAGTAGGCCCCGTTATTAGTATCCCATGATGCCATTATTGAACATAAATATTTTTCGCGTTATCAAATACGAATGCCGTTTTTATGCCACTTAAAATTTATTTTTACCATATATATGTATGCGTTTCAAATAAAAATAAAAATATAGAATATAAATAATTTTATACAATACGCACCGTCTCTGGATTCACCTGTTTTGCCTCGTTACTTCGCAAACGACTGACTCCTAACTTGTAAACATGAGTTATTGGACGTTCATCCTTTAAAAATATCAAGCAATAGAAATTAAACGTTTTAGAATTGATATGCATTTATAAGTCATTATATATAAACGTATAGTCACTATAATATTATATGACTCTTCTGTAGCCAGTTAGCTCATTAATAATGATTTTACAGCCTTATTCTTTGCAATCATGTAACAAACTCTCACGTAGATTTTCACGTCTATTTAAAATTAAACAGTTATACAGGTTAAACAGCCCTTCTTCAAAGAACCAGTATCTTTTATTCTATCATATTTAAAAGCAGACACTCAATCAACATACACAAAGTGAAAACAAAACAACTTTCACACATTATAGATGCACCTAACATACTTAAATGCTTTCATGTGGATAAAGGATAACACATACACACCATACACGCAAAACACACGATAACATATTTTACGATGTACATCTCTTCAGACAAACATGCTTTCACTTTTAAAAATAATGATTTGAATTAAGCTTAAACATTTGGGTATGTTAACAAAAGCCTGGACAAAAGTAATACAGTAAAATCCGCTTATAAGGAACTCATCAGAACTATGAAATTATTTTCCATTACCCGGAGTTCCTTATAAACGTAAAGTGAACAAGATCATGTTAAACTTTTTAAAATTTAACAAGTTCCTTATAACCGAAAGTTCCTTATAAGTGGGTTCTTTATAGACGGTCTTTAATGTACACAAAAACTACTATATTCTACTGCATTCTCTCCGCTGCATCATTGTGCACCGAACAAACACAATAAGCATGGAATGTCTAGGGCAACAGCTTTTATTCTCATTAACACGGCCACAGAAAAAAGATTGTGGTCAAAACGAAATCAATGGACGTTAATAGTGTATCTCAAAAGCAAAAATACGACTTGTGAATAATAATGATCTTCTGTTTCTCGGGCACCGGCGCATTCGTTTTTTCACCCCCACTTAATTTTTTTTAAATCGTGCCCATATTTACGTCAAACTAATATTTTTTAATCTAAAGTAAAAATGTTTTTTTTTTGCCCCGCTCGTATTCGTTTTTTCAAAAAGGTGCCTGCGACAAGATCATTTTTGGGCCTAATATTGGTTGCTATAATCAAGCGTGAAATAAACTTCAAATTTTCACCACTAATTAACAAATATTAATAAAATATTATCATATTTTGAAACTAGTGAAGAAAGAAAACGTTTTTTAAAAAAAAACGTTTTAATTATCTAATCATGTTCAGTGTTGTATGTTACACTCAGAGATTTCCTTTTATAGTTAACCAAATACTTTTACTTTTGCAATTAATTGATCAAAAAGTGATTAAAATCCTCCCATTAAAGATGAGTGTTGACACTGAACATCAATTAAAATGTCATAAATATGAGACGTACTTTTCTGTTATATTAATCAATAAATGATGTGTTTAAAATATAATTATGACTACCGTAATAACGCATATTTTCTAGAATTAGATATACGTAATTGGAAGTGTCATTAATTGTAAATACAGATGGTTTGGTATTTGTCATTTCATCTTTTAATTTGTATTTTATATCGTTTTAATTTATTTGATTGGTACATTTCATATTAGCGAACCTAAAAGTGCGTCCTCTGCTTAAGTCAACAAACGGGGAAAAATAATAGTTATGTTTGGCGTCAATAGTTATGCACACGTTTACATTTCAAACGTTTCCATGAAGCGATATAACAAATTACCGTTTCGTAATTTTAATGATACTAGGGTGTATCTTTGTACCCTTATAAACGGTCACAAATCTTACAATATGTCAAGTGTACTAAATAAATAAACATTGCAAAAGGAATTGCAAAATGTTGTGACAAATTATGTGTTTTTGAGCAGAAGTAAAACCACAACAACAATAAAACAAAAACAATCAAACATAAAAACCCTTGCCGGAGCCAGGAATTGAACCCCAGACCTCATGCAGCCAAAGCGGATGCGTTTCCTCTGTACCACCGAGTCAGCTGAGAGTATCGATTGTATTAAGCTAATAAATAAAGCCGAATTTGCCGGACACACATTTTCAACAAATTCGACTAAGCGGCATGCAGCCAGATTAACAAAACAAAATGTAAAGCTTGTTTTGGATCACTACTACGGGGTCGAGGGTCATTTTAAGTGCATGCATGTAAACAGGTCTTGAACCTGCATCATCTCATGTGTGTTAGCTAAACATGTGTTGAACCCTTTCAACGAATATCCGATACTTAACTTAAATACTTTGCTAAAATGTAACACAGTATTTTTTTAACTGTCCATTCTAAAAACTTCAAAAAGTAATATGTTTCCGCATGAATATTCTCATGAACATTTTTTCAATGTATTTTAGTCATATACAGGTAACTTATTAACTGCAAAGTAGTTAGGCATACACACATGACTGTTTCCTTTAAACCACCGACAGTCCGTTTTAACCCCTACAGACTAATTTATTACCCTAAAAATCATGGACAATCGTTTTCTTCTAAAATGTCGATCATTGATCATTATATGTTTATATGTTATTGGTTGGATATGGAAATATATGTAGATCTACGAGTTCTGGTGCGGAGTAATATTGCGCGACGTCATAAAAATGCGGGAATTATTGGATTTTAGGTGCGTTACGTCATCATTGTAAACAATTACAAAACGAAAGTAGTTCTTTTTTGTTTACACAACCGATATCATTTTACGTGAATCTTTACACACCCGATATCGAAAAATATTGATCACTTGCGGTCAATAGAATTATATAGGAAAACTAATGTGCGTATGTAATAATGTCAATTATGGGCAGTATAATGCTGATATATTCATATTTGAGATCTATTTTATTTAAACTGTCTTGTTGAACTATATCTTAAATTATTACATACGCACATTAGTTTTCCTATATTTCCATATCCAACCAATAACCTATAATTATTGATGCATCCCTTGCATTCCCTGTTAAACATAGTCCTGTAACAAAAAGCCTACCTAGCGATATGTTATGTTAAAAAGAAAACAGCCATCAGCCGTATTTAGATCCAATAAGAGTATTGGTATGTCCTAAATCTTAAAGGTTGTTCACAATAATTATAATATAATAAAGTATATAACTTTATCGAACTTGTAGACAAATGATTCGAAGTAAATATGCGATACACGTAAAGAATTGCTGATATTGTTTCCAAACCACAAGCTGTTCCCGTCTATGGAGCCTGTGCCACCGTGGTTGTGTGCGTTGTTCGAATGGTGGTAGCGGGGTCATGGTCGAACCTCTCGTCCGGAAAAGCAACGTGTCGAACTAGAATCGCGAAGAATATCGCAGTGATAAGTGTAACACCACATAACGACCATACAAACAAGTAGGTATCAAGCTGTTCAAGAAATTCTTCCCAAGTGTAAGTGACTTCGTTGCCTCCATCCGCTCCGTTCTCGAGATTTTGCTCTGTCGGCTTTACTCGGTTGTTTCCCATTTGCCGCCGAAAACAGCTGATTGGGCATTGCTTTTGACCAACGGCAGCAATAATTTTAGCCTGTAATATGGTGTAGAATACAGACATAACACTAACACAGAGCAACACAACGATAAATATGACGAAAAACGAAATTTGAAGCGAGGTATGTGGGATCGAATCGCTGACGACGGTGAAGAAGATTCCATAAGAAAGAAATGTTGTTTTTGAAAACGAGCCTTTCTCTCCCGAATTGATGGGCACGAGGAACACACAAACATTGAGGAACGCGAGAGCCATCAGCGGCGTCACCAAAGTGAACGTTGCGAAGTTGGCGCGACGCTGTAGTCGAAATTCGATGTCGACGTGCCAATTGTTTTCCTTGACATAACGTTTACGCGTGGCGGTCACAATGATCCATTAAACTGATGAAAGAGAAAGCCCTCAGGAAGCATAGCCTGCACGAGAAAACAGCAGCCTCGGTTTTATTGAAGCTGTTCATCAGTGGTACTGAATGATGTCGGGTTTTCCGTGTATTCACTCATTTCAAGTCCGAGGTGGTGGTCCAGTTGTACGGTGGAGGTGCTCTCGTCTGCCGCATAGTAAGTGATAGTGCACGTCTGCTCGTCGAACGGGAAAAACTGGATGTTCACCTCGCAGACAACCCTTTAACACAACTGGTACATACAGTAACAGTAAACAAATTCTACCATCGTTAAATGTACAATTAACAAAAAACAGTACTGTTACATCAAAGACCGATGACTTCGTTACTTCTTGACGTTAATTTGTTCATTGCGATACTTATAGACGTATACCCTGTTATTGGATTCTACACAAAGATTATGTTAAAATGAAAAACGCCATTTCGTATTTAAACCTTTTGTAACGACCGTGTGTCAGTTCGGTACTTAAACTGAAAAAAAACTACTGCCATTAAGGATACAAACGGAACTTACGAGTAAGTAGCCTCTGGTACCCATTGCACAAAGCCGTCCCACGAGATCATGAGAATGTCCGTGGCCGGGTCGCCAACTCCGCCTTTGCCAAATGTCTTAACAATAAGCAAAATGAATGTAGTACTAGATCTAAATAAATATCATTATCTGAAGGTAAACAGAGCGAATAAAATTGTATAAATGCTACGTTAAAATTATTGATTTTGAACTTTTTGGAGCTATAATTTTATTTCGTCAGACGTTTTTTTAACAATTCACAACACAGAAATGGATAAAAAAAGGCCCGCTTAATTGTCTTTCATGGCGTTTTGTTTAAATGATTGTTTAAAAAAATGATGTTTTCCCAAATAATTTCCGCCTGTTTACTCCATATGCGACTGACTGCGTCCTTGCATGTGTCAGCTGTGAAATATTTCTAATCAAACTTACTGCAATGACTATAGTATCAATAACCGCGGTGATCTACCACGGAACAAGGCTAAGGTATTATACCGGTAGTCTGTTGTCTTTCTTACACGATTGTATATTGCAAACATGTACGATAATTGTTTATATAATATGTTTACCAAAAGATCGATATGATATGTTTTATAGGTAGTGATTTTAGCTAAAACAGTGTCATCGAGCAGCGTTATTTGATTCTTTAAAGATGCAATAAATATCTTAAGCTTAGTTATCAATAACCTTAATAGAAATATTATATTACAATACATGTAATATGTTATTGCATAACCTTAATATAATATAATATAATATAATATAATATAATATAATATAATATAATATAATATAATATAATATAATATAATATAATATATTATACCCTGTGTAAAACAATGTTTGGCGTCCATAGTTCAGGCGAAGGCCTGATCTCCCTGCATAATTTCTTGGCTTCCAGACCATTTGCTCATCTACCCAGTGGATTCGAATGTAAGCCATCATGGACAGCTTCTGGTTTGCGCTGTCAAAGTCGACAAAGTACTCTAAGTATACTGTTTCCATTGCCATTTTCATAATCCTGACCGTAAACGCAAGACTCAAACACTAGGTTAGTCAACAAAAGCAATATAATTAGATCTTTAATGTCTCTATATTTTGTAGACCGACATTCAGATTACCGGGTAGTCCACCAATCACGTATGGTTTGTTTGTTAGACACTTGCTATGTCATGTCAGGCCGTTCCTACTTGAAATGTCAACAGTCCACGTTTGCATTTCCACGGGTGCTTCAATGTAATTGGTATAGTTTGTAATTAAATTAAACATGAGTCGTCGAATAATTTTATACTTGTATTTGAACAATTAATATTCTTATTATTCCATAAAACACAGACTTCATGCTCAAACTAGGCAGGTAGGATGTTAATTTAAAATGGATTGTAAAGGCCCAATGATTGCATTATTTTACTACAGTAAAATCCGCTTATAAAGAACCCGCTTATAAGGAACTTCCGGTTATAAGGAACATATTTTCATGGACTCAGTGATGTCCTTATAAGCGAACTTTACTAGTCAATGCTAAACTATTTTAACATAATATACTCGTCTTGGCCACAATCTCGCTTTGCTCCTAGGCCAATGAGACAAAAGATCGCATGTACTTTGAAAGTAAGTTATATGCACAATGTCTAGAATAGAGCATTGAGTTCTATGATACGGCTTGTTTAGTCAGTTTGAATATGGTGTATTATCTGATTTATTTGACCGTGCACTGACCTTTCCTCATTAATATTCGGCAGTGTTCGCTGTCTATAAAAAGGTATGTATACAGCTGTCATACTGGACAAGCAAGTTTATTGAACGTTTTGTTCACTCAGTTAAAGTGTGGAATATTGGCTCAGTGGTTAAGATTTTGGGCTGTGAATCAAGAAACTATTGGTTCGAATCCGGCTGAAACAATATTTTATTTTTATTTTTTGTTGACATGGCTACTCACTCCACAAACGTTTAATACTGTTGTTTTTCCAAATGTGTTGCTATAGTTGCAACTTCTACTCATTAGATCGTAATGAAACTCAAGACTTTTGTTTCGACGTGATGGTGTTTTTTTTGCTAGATGTGACGCAGTGCAAATTATATGCAGGTGAGCAATCAAGTGTTATAAATTATATTAGAACAATCTTGAATCTCGATCATGTTTTGCGCCTTTAAAATCATTTAAATATAAAAAAAGTTCCGCGCAGGGGATTTGGACCCGTGTCGTAAAGTTCGCAGTCAAACTCCTATACCACTGAGCTACATATATCGTTATAGAGCTAGATTGATATTAACAGATTAATCATTGACAAAAGGTATATTCCTGCTGTACAATAATGTGAAACTTACGAAGATTATCGGATTATTCATAAGGAAAGGTCAGTGCAAGGTCAAATAAATCCTACTATACTTGTTTGTATCCAAAAAGGAAATCGAACGTTTGACGAATAAAACTTAAACGTGTATAAGTTGTTTAAGGGCTATTACGCGATCTTTTTTATTAGCATTTAAATCAAAAGAAAATGGTATTTTATTTTATTTGGTATTTCTGTCTTTACTGTAAGGCTTTTAATAATGTTCCAAACTTTACAACAAATGATTGATTTCATGTAACAGTAATTATTCTGGGATGACTCCTCAGCGTTTATAACAATATGATTGATCCATTTCATAGCAGGTGAATGGTTAATTTGAAAAGTTGCTATTAACATATTGCAACAACGATGGAATTAGATAGTATACCCTCAAATAAGATATAAAAAATCTAACGTGTAAATTTATCTTGCAGGTGTAGCCAAACTTGACGGCATTATTATGCGTTAATTATATAATTATTATGTTTATTTGATACATATAGGCGAGGTAAAGGACATCATGGCGCAAATAGGCTTGAGTGACTCGTTTAACACTAAGCAAATAGTTAATCTGTCAGCTGCGAAACAGTCTAACATCGTGTTCTATGACGCTTTGTGGAAACAGGACATTGAGAAAAAGCCAAAATTAAGGACATATCGAACATACAAAGATACATTTGCACAGAAATCCTACCTTTTTATGGACATACCCAAAAACCAACGATCATTACTCGTGCATCTCAGGACTGGTATTCTACCATTGCGAATAGAGACAGGAAGATTTCTAGACGAAAGTGAACATATAAGACTGTGCATCTTTTGTGACCTACAAACTATAAAGAATGAAATTATTTTCGGTTTGCAATGCACTACATACAATAACCTTAGACAACACATCTTTGGTGATACCTTGCAAGAAAATGACTGTAATAGCATGTCCTTCAGTGAACAATTAAGTTTTCTTATGAACAATAAAGTGAGACAATTATCGAAATATATATACAGGCTGCATACTTAAGAAGAAGTATTTTGTATAATTGACTTGATATAAGATATACACGTAATACCTTTATTAATATCCAGATTTATGTTTGTTTGTCATTTAAACCATGCTATATTTATGTAAATATTTGTTAAACCAAACTAGCCAGTTAATATCATGTAAATATTGCACATATTAGTTATACAATTAATTACCATGAACACTGTTTGTATTAGTTTTTGCTAAAACAGATCTTATTTTTCGCTTTCGTAATAAGACAATTTTAGCATTAAGGCATAACTAGTCATTCCTTAACTTGTCATTTTTTATTCCCTATAATCTCTTGTGATGTTATCAACTAACAATTCATAGGTAACGACTTGTTCTCAATGATTATAGATTATTATTGTTCAGATATTCTAATTACGCTTCTCAATGATCATGTATGGAATAGTTGATAGGATTTTTTCAACGAAAAATACCTAAATCCGTAATATGGAATAATACTTTTTGTACAATGTCAAATGTGAAGATATTTCATGAGTCTTAAGCAATTTAGCTAAAACAAGGTTTAACTTTTATTTCTATGTTTAACGTCAATATACCATCATGTGATAATATGTAAATAATTTGAAATGTATTTGTTACTTTAATAAGAAAAATGTTTAGGTGACTTATGACCGGTGGGCCGGGTGTGAATCTACAGTATTATTATTATGTTTATACATCATGTTTGATGTACACAAGTCACGTCAATAAACAATTACTTACTTACTTATAAGCAAATTCGAATCATATTCCAAAGACATTTATAAAACATTAATTTAAAAATACATGCATGCAAATATTCGGGTTGTATAGCAGTTTTACGGTCAATGCAAGTGTTTTTTTTTAATATAAATTGAAGAGATGTTTAAATAAATAATGTTGTAAGCAATGAAGATATATGAAGTTTAAGGGCACAATGACAAAATGGCCCGTACAAAAACCAACACACAGAACAACGCAAAAACACGTTGAACACCAAGACGCAACAGACATTTAGAAAAACAAGAGGGCCCAAAGGGCTCTAGGTCGTTCACCTGAAAAAAAGTCAAGGGTCAAAGTGCAGCCATTTACATAGGACCACTTATGTCGTCCACCAAATATTGGTAGAGGACCTCTAGATGATGTTATATACCAAATATGAATGCTCAGGGCCATTTAGTTTCAGCCAAGAAGATTTTTGAAAATTATATTTAAAAACCTATTTTTTGACCCTGTGACCTACTTATGCAACCAATCAGGACCATTTGAACAATTTTGGTAGAGGACTACACAGGAACACTTCCTGTTAAGTTTGGTTGAATTCCCATTAGCAGTTAAAGAGAGGATGTCGTTTGAACTTTTCCTTATATAATTCAATGTAAAATTGTGACCCCCGGGGCGGGGCCAATTTTGACCCCAGGGGCATAATTTGAATAACTTTAGTAGAAGACCTTTAGATGATGCTATATACCAAATATACAAGCTCTGGGCATTGTCGTTTAAGACAAGAAGATTTTTGGAAGTTGCATTTTAAAAACCTATATATTGACCCCGTGACCTACTTATGCAACCAATCATAACCATTTGAACAATTTAGGTAGAGGACCACCTAGGAACCCTTCCTGTTGAGTTTGGTTAAATTCCCATTAGCGGTTTAAGATAAGAAGTCATTTGAAGTCTTCCTTATATAATTCAATGTAAAACTGTGACCCCCGGGTGGGGGTTAATTTTGACCCAAGGGGCATAATTTGAACAAATTTTGTAGAGGACCTCTAGATGATGTTATATACTAAATATAAAAGCTCTGGGCCTTGTAGTTTCAGAGTAGGAAATTTTTGAAAATTGCCTTTTGTAAACCTATTTTTTGACCCTGTGACCTACATATGCAACCAATCATAACCATTTGAACATTTTGGTAGGAGACTACCCAGGGACCATTCTTGTTGAGTTTGGTCAAATTACCATAAGCGATTCAAGAGAAGATGCCGTTTTGAACTTTTGCTTATATAATTCAATGTAAAATTTTGACCCCCGGGGCGGGGTCAATTTTGACCCCAGGGGAATAATTTTAACAACTTTGGTAGAGGACCTCTAGATTATGCTATATACCAAATATGAAAGCTCTGGAGCTTCAGTCAAGAAGATTTTTTTAAATTGCATTTTGAAAACCTATTTTTTGACCCCATGACCTACATATGCAACCAACTGGAACGGTTTGAACAACTTTGGTAGAGGACCACCTAGTGATCATTCATGCGAAGTTTGGTAAAAATCCAATGAGCGGTTTCAGAGAAGAAGATGTTTAAGTAAAAAAGTTGACGGACGACGAACGACGAACGACGGACGACGCACGACGACGGACGACGGACAAAGGCCGGTGCTCAGGTGAGCTAAAACACTTTTTTGTGTTTAAAGTTCAATTCTTGTTTGTCACACGATCAAACAGCAGAGTAGTTTCTTTAAGTAACCATTAATCTTTGATTTAGATAATTGTCAACACACAGAGTCTTAATTAGGGCTGGATACATCAGTATTCGCCTTAGGTGGCCCATGTTTACAAGCACATAGTCTATTTGGGAAGGAGATGCTTCAGGTGGTGCACACGGAAACACTGCTTTTGTGTCGTGGTAAGACCTTATCTGTCTTGTAATTTGCATAAAACAAACACCCACAAATCAAACCTTTGTTCACATTATTTACACACTTATATGTACGATGTACTGTGTACATGTAGGTAGGTCTTTCTTAGTGCCAAGCATCGTTATCTGCGTTTTGTTTGAACATTTAACCACATAACAACGATAGATGTTGTTGACTTCCGCTCTCAACATGTTCCAGCTCTTACTTCTCGACATCCGTTTACCTGAAGTTTTAAAAACATATGCTAGTTCTAAATACATTCATATATATTAAACTTGTTGATTATTCTTGCTGATAGTTTGGTTTCTTCATTAAAGCCAAATAACTATTCATAACCGACAATTATGAAGGTCTCACATAACAAAACCAAACCAAAATGTATAAACGAAAGGTCCTTTAGAAGCACGACGTCTTATAAAATACAACTGGCAAGACTGCATTTTATATTTGAACAATAATTTACACTAGATCTACCTAAATTTTCAGGGCGGGCTTCATTTTAACCATGGCCCAGACAATGCCGTCCATCATGACGGCGCTAATTGCAGGGAGCAAAACGACCATGACAATCTCGTTTTTATAAACGTCCGTCACCACTGTAACAATAATAAGTATAAGTATTTACATTCACTCTTCATTTTATGTAGGAAAAACTGAACGTTTAATTTGTGTATTGCACGGCGCTCTGGGACCGCCTCCAAGGCGTTACATCTATTGTCAATCAATCATTTGATTGGCAGATGCTTAGCGCGGATAAAAAAATTACGGTAAGTACTTCTTGTCTAAATTTAGGATAACAAGAGTTTGCATACTGTTTGATTGTTTAAAATCTTTACTTGATGGGTCATGAAAAACAGAAGAAAAAGCGACGTTTTACGGAATTAAAATTAAAATTTTAAAACTGTAACATCCTTTGTATCTACAACGTTTTTTCGGAGTCTGTGAACCTTAATATAAATTGAAGAAATGTTCAAAGACAAAATGTTAACAGATCAAAATGAAAGTGACGGTTTACGATCGTGTCAATAATTATGTATTAACTCAATACTCATCTTAAAGACACAAAAGTAAGTGTACCTTTTGCAAAAACATAATGC
>Ga0224511_10002453_pt1 | contig 12499 bp, 8 predicted proteins | sample SF_May12_sed_USG_2_FD_169988 | JGI IMG/M metagenome (GOLD analysis project Ga0224511, IMG submission 169988) | Sediment microbial communities from San Francisco Bay, California, United States - SF_May12_sed_USGS_8_1 | ecosystem: Environmental > Aquatic > Marine > Sediment | place: USA... | reverse complement strand
GAATATGGAAGAACCATTATTTATGTTTCAACTGATAATTGCAGTTGATGTTTCGGAACACCGTTCTATTTATAATAAACTGAACGCCCCGTGCTCGGGCGACTTTAAATTCTACAAAACTATATTAAATTACGATTTTATTTACATAAACAGTCAGGACTACTCTGAAATCTATAATCGCAAAATGACTCAATACTTTAGTACAAAAGTGTCTAGAATAGCCTTTGCTACAATGCATTTTATTATTAATGGTAAGCAAATTTCTATAGAAATTTTAACTGGAGCGTTTATGGGCCGACTTACTGAACAAGACCCTTCAAAATGTTTTCTTCTCATTGTTATCCAAGCGATATACAATGTAATACTTAAGTGTAATGTACGGAAGTATTTGTTTGCGTTTGGTGTTTTCAATGATTTGATGTGTTTTCGTAAAGTTTGAAGTAGCTTTTAAGTTTCATTTCAAAGCATGAATGGCCAGACAGTTACAAATCAAACAATAGCTTTAGAAACGCTGTCATAAAAACGGAAGTAACAAGACTATATTCATAAAACATGTAGTCTATTACAATGACACTTTGCAAAACCATCTTCCGGCAAAGCGCCGCTTTTATCTTATCAATGTCGTTTCTTATACCAGATACACACCAGCGTTCGCAGAATCTACACTCGTTAATAAACCTGTTAAACGACGTCATGGTTTTCATAACAAAAAATATCTCTTTTGTAGGATTAATCTTCACGGTATATGGCAATAGCATCTTTCTCAAAAATCAAGATTTTGAGGATATGTTTTGTGTGGATAAAATGATACCACGTGGGTTGAAAAGAAGTCTAAACGAATGTGCCAGTTTATGTTCTCTATATATATTGTGCACGGGGTTTTTCTATGACGACGATAAATATTGCTTTTTAACAGAAGAGCACCTGTCTGACGTTAATATTTGCAGTTTTCGAGAAGGACATTATTATACAAATATGGGTAGGTCTCTGTTATTCTTGCATTTAAATAAAATTTACCTATACAAATGTAAAAAGTCAACTCTATCAAAAATGTAAAAATAAATCAACGAAATCATCGTGATAAATACATAGTCCTAAATTTAATAATAATAATATATACTCTTAAGATTTTGAATGGTTGGTAGAATATGTAAATGATATCAAGTCTATTTAAACAAACTAAACTTAAACATATAGAAGTATCCACTTTAAGACTTTAACATATTGATTACCTTCAAATAATAAATAATATATTTTATGTCAAATTAATGCACTTTTATGATTAGTATGTCGCACTGTGTTACAATAGTCTTAATTTGCAAAATAAAACAAAGTCATGTCAAGATACTTTATGTACGCCTCAGTCAACAGCGTCGTAGAATACTTGTTTACATTTAAAAGACTGTGTAAATAAAAGTTATTCTTATGATATATATTGTGTTATCATTTTTAATATGCTCGTGTTTCAGCCTCTGGGTCTACCACTACTCTAACACCTACGTCTACATCCGTCGCGGCTACTACATCGATTCCATCTACCGCAGCTACTACTACGGCAATAGCATGTAGTTTCACACTCGTTGCTGACAAGAAAAACAGCGGCACAGCTCTTCTTGACGGTTCTGGTGTTACAGTGGAAACTTGTAAGGCATCTTGCGTACTACATTCCAACTGTGTTGGTGTAAATTACCAGTCAAGTACTTCACGCTGTATACTAAGAGCTATGGGTACTTTAAGTCCAGCTACTGGTGTAGACTGGCACGAAAAACTGTGTGCGTGAAGGTGCCAACGATAACCGATGTATCTTACAGACTCCATCTCTTGTGGCATCTACACCGACTACATCCCTCCCAGCAACTACACCTACTTCATCCACCGCGGCCACTAAACCGACTACATTCACCGCGGCCACCACACTGACTACATCTCTCGCAGCAACTTCACCTACTACATTCACCGCGGCCACTAAACCGACAACATCCACCGCGGCCACTACACCGACTACTTCCCTCGCAGCAACTACATCGACTACATACACCGCGGCTACTTAACCGACTACATCCACCGCAGCCACCACACTGATTACATCCCTCGTAGCAACTACACCTACTACATCCACCGCGGTCACTAAACCGACTACATCCACCGCAGCCACCACACCGACTACATCCCTCGCAGCAACTACATCGACTACGTTCATAGGGGCCACTACAACGGCTATATCTACCGCATTCACCACACCGACTACATCCCGCACAGCAACTACATCGACTTCCGGTACGTCCATAGGGGTCACTACACCGACTATATACATTGCGGCTACTACACCGATTACATCCACCGTGGAAACTACACCGACTACGTCCAAATTGTTTACATTAGCCATTCGGAACTAAAACTACCACCACAACTAGTCGCTACATCGTATATGGACGTGTATGTCGCTGTGCTTATCAATATGGGTACAGAGAATGATGAATTGTTAGCATGTGGACTTGCGTCGCTTCTCCTTATTGTTCTTCTCCGCCGGATAGTTGGAAAATAATGTTCAAAATACTTTTGACATGATAATGAGTTTAACAACACATTTGACAGATTATAATTAAATAACGAATAAATGATTTGCCATGTGAGGTATTTATCTCAATCTACACAGTTTAATTTCGCCGAAATTTGCCAAGTGATGAATTATTTTTTATTTTACAAAACTATATTAAATTACGGGTTTATTCACTTAAACACTCTATATAGACTACTCTGAAATCTACGAACGCAACACGACTCAGCAATTTAATACAATAGTAATTGCCAAATATACACTAACTCGAACTTATTTATCGTAGGCAAAACAATTCTGAAGCAATTTAACTTGAGCTTGTATGGTCTGAAAATATTGTTTAATCGATTAAAGTCTAATGACAGTTGATTTGATCTAAAGCAAGTGTCTTTAGATAGATTTTTAAATTAGCAGCGGATGATTTGATGTGTTTTTTAAAGTTTGAATTAAAAGGTTCATTTCAAAGCATGTATGGCCAGACAGATACACATCAGAAGATCAATATATGCAGTATAGAAACGCCGTCATAAAAAGGAAACTAACGAGTTCACCTTCATTGTCTATTACAAATGACACATTACAGAATCAGCTTCCTGCCAAACTCCTATTTTAGTTTTGCACCGCAATTATCTCAAATATTTTCGTTGCATATATCTGATATAGACCAACGTACACAGAATTCCTTAATGAGCTTTATCGAATTATGGTTTCTGCTTGATGAAAAGGAAACACATATGTCATCAAAACTTAAAATTCAAGTAAACATTTCGTTTAAGCATAACTTTTATTTTTATGATGCATTTGTATTCATGTGTGTGTACTTATAATATCTGTATTTTTATAGATTACTCCATGTAGGGTGTGTGCATTTGTTTTCGTGTGCACTTTTGACATAGTACAACATATTACTCATATTTTTTATTATTGAACAACAAAATCCTTTAATGTAGGTTATATTATTTTTCTTAAAATTAAATTTCAAAATATTTAACATTTCTATGTATATATTAGGTGTTTACATAATAAAAAATATTATTCTTGTCCGTAGTGTAACTTTGTCACAATACATGTAGGTTCAAATGACTCCAAACGTGTTTCTTGCAATGACTCAAAGTGCAATGCACAAGCACCGTATTTCTACCTTGTTCCGTTTTTTTAAATTAAACTCTTTGATTTTTATAATGCATTTCTTGTCCTGAGCGTAACATTGTCACAATATGTTTAAATGACTCCATTGGCAATGCATGTTCCTTCCAATGACTCAAAGGGCTGTGAACATGAACCGTTACTCTATCTTGTTCCGTTTTTAATTATTCCCCTTTGTTTGATTTTCATAGAGCATTTCTTCTTCAGAACGTAACTTTGTCATTTACTTTGTTCAAATGACACCATATTTGGCTCCTTGTCTAGAGCATATTGGTGTCATTATAAGGTTGCATTGTTCGAAATCTGGTTTCCATGTTTCTTGGAATGGCCCAACAAGTGAACAATCAATTTGACATCCGTGGTATCATTTTATTTTAAATAAATATTTAGCCATGGTATTTTTGTTAGTTAGTTCGTTTCACTAGTTTATCATTTGATAAGGAATATAATACATAGTATAAATGTAGTTGTTAATGGACTAGAGCCCATTTGGTATATAAATATTTACATGTTCTGTCCACAGGGTAAAGCCTAATGACGTAACATGGGATGACATTCAACTACAAAAGATTAAACGTATATAATAATTGCAATTAGATAATACAAATATATATAATTATAACATGATTTATGAAATTTGGAATTAAACCAGAACTACGTGGAACATATGCATAGGGCTACAAAACCTAGAAACACATTTCTTGAGGAAAAAAATGTACTTGTGAAACCTTGCATCTGAGGTTAAGGTTAGATTTTTACAACTGTCAATTTTTGTAATGTGTATTTATTAATAAGTACGTCAAAAGTACGTACACTTAATCGCATTAGTTGTCTAAATAATGGCGCATATATACAAACTCCATTTTACTTAACTAGCTTATTACAATCATTATATTTATTCTGCGTCTTCTAGTCATACACTACCCGTGTAATCCTTCTTTGTAACATTCGCATTCAGTATGAATCAAATTTGACTCTTTTCTCTTTTTGGGTTTACCAGAATATACCAAAAGCCGGTCTTGTAAACCAAGTTTTAAAATGTTGTAAATGGTCTCATTGTAACCCTTTACAAATCGAAATTGTAACCCTTTACAAATTGAAATTTTAACCCTTTACGAATTAAAATTGAGAGATAACAGTTTGCTGTATGTTAAACCTTTTGAATATTTTATTTTTAAATTCAGTTAAGGTAAACAAAATTGCAATAAATCGATTTGCTAGAAAATTATTAGTGCTATTTATTAAAACAAATACGGTATATTAAATAGTATATGTTTATGTTTATTATTTTGTTGTATGGTTTTGGTCATATTTGGCATAACATAATGCCATATTACAAAAGTAAAATGTTTTAGGAGAACAAATAAAACCAGTTATTATGGTGTCAAGATATAGTTAAGCATCATTGATCAACGATTTTTTTTCTTTAAATGTTTTCGGGTTTAAATAATAGTTTAGCGAATAAAGAAATAATACATAAAAGACCTTGTAATATAACAGAATATCATTCAAAAATTAATTTATTCTAATCAAGAGAGAATCTGAGTGTATTCTATTATTTTCAATGCTAGTTCATGTCGTACAATATGACAAATATGAACCTCTGTTGCTATTTAAGGTAATATAATTGGTTGTGTCCTAGTTTTAAAAACAACAGCATGCATTTCAAATCCTGTACCCGTTCTGTTCAAACAACTTCCCACTTGTCAATGATCAATTTCGGTAGCGCTGCAGCTTTTTCAAATGTATTTTTACTTATTCTGTTGAACCACACTCTGACATTTTCAATTTATGTTTCTGTAAGCAGACAGTGTGTTATATTCAGAAGCTAAAAATACTTAAACTAATCAAACAACCCAGTTATGATTTACAATAAAACATGACGCAAATCACTCAGCAGGTGTTGTTGACATTGTACCATTGCAAGAACAAAAACAAACGCCATAACACTTTGAACAAAATCTATACACAATCGGTTTATTCTTTTTCTCGAAGTGTTCATCGATACTTGCAGACTTTTAACCCATACAAATACAAAGTATTTTTATCTTTTAAAAAGGAACGCCTTTTACAATAATATGTTTTAGATTTGACACTTCATAATAAAGGTTTACAAATAAGCAAAACTGAAATCTGCCAGATTCAACGGTCTGCGTACATCGGCCCATTATCCCATACTTAATATTCAACAGACAATAGAACATGCCAAAGGTGAGGATCGGCTATAATATAAATTAAAGAGAAGTTCAAAGAAACAACGTTTCAAACACTGTAGACAGGTCAAGTCTAAGGGCAACTTGAGAAAATGGTCCGTACAAAAACACACTTTTAAAAACACGCCAACATAAGAGGACTTAACAAACATTCATAATAAACTGTATTTTTTTTTATCCAATTAATTTTACCAAGAAATGTTGAGTTACACGTGATAGAAGGTTTATTTGACCACCGTTATGGTTTGCCAGTCTGAAATTAGAAAGACCAAAAAAACGTTTGACAATTCATGTAAATAGCCTCAACTGATCGCTTTACTTAGCTTTCACGCCATGCTGGTAAAATCGTTTCCTTTACAAAGGAACTTAAATATTTGTTTGTTATCGATATGTTGATACGGTTGCTGTCAGGTAAGGTGCTACATCCGGTGGGGCTATTGAATTCATTCTCGTCAGAATGACATCGTTGAACTATATCATGGTAATACTTAAACGGTTGTAAATAAATGCGACAAATCTGTTTCTTAAGATATTTTCAAATATTTCAATAAACGATTTTAAAGCGTGCTAGTTTCAAATAGGCCCTTCAGCAAACCTTGAAACAGTATTGTTAAACACATCTTTTTAGAACATACTTTCCTTTTACAATATTCTACCCTCAAAATGAGTGCTTGAAACACGTACATACAATGTCAATTGCAATAATTATAGTAGATCTAGTAAGCATCAAACATAAGTTATTTTTGGAATGAGGAATAAAATGTAAATAACATTATATATTTTCAAAGTATTCTGTTTACTGCTTGAACTGGTAATAAGTACAAAGAAAACAATTATAAAAACTATATTTCTTGGTAAAGCCAAATCATAGTACATGATACCGTAATTTTGAAATGTCGAAATACACTTGCTTTTAGATATAACTAGTTGGATCTAGTTACAATTCTATTTCGGATACGCGTTTCAGTTTTAGTTTGACTGCACCGCTGTTTCTTCCATAAACGGAATTAATTAAACAAATCAATCTTACATGCTCTATATATTTTAAATTTGAGCGACCCAGCAAATCAAATACGAAATCAAAACACATGTTTTATGAATTTGCTAGTAAGACTAAAGCTACTAAATCACGTAAAACCGTTGGAACTGTATTATAGCAGGTTTTCAAGATCACGTTTCTAGATGATATGTTTAAAGTTAGATTGGGAAGAATTGTGATACAACGAAACATTGTGGAGTGTGTGTACAAGACGAAGATATATTTCAATGCGAAAATCATTACACAACAACAATATACAATATCAAAACGTTTGGCCTAACAATAATGTATGTATTCCAGGTAATCTTACCCTTACTAAAAAAAGGCAGCGATCACGCCAATATCTATTCAAAAACGGCAGTAAATTACATCATGTATGATCATTTTTGCATTGCCTTACATTGTAATACGTCAAGTATTTATAACTGTTCAAATCAGTGCAAGCGTGTTAAATTGGCCATTTAAATCTAATTCGATTTTTACATCATGTATATGTTTTTAATTGTGTTTAGTATATACATTGCAACAAGCAAACACTCATCTCTATACCATCAAAATGCATGTAAACGCTTTATTCGAAGTGTTTGCCTTGCGCAGTAGAATAAGATACATAAAAAATGGTTGTTGCTACATAACGTCTACAACGACATCAGATTAAGGGATTACATACTTTGTTGATTTAATTTAATAAATAATACTCCTCTTGTGACCTCTAGGGTGGGGTTATATTTTATCCCAAGGACATAATTGGACCAACTTTGGTCGATCGCCTCGGTATTGTCGTGTTTACCAAATACGAAAGTTCAGGGTCTTTTGGCTTTAGAAAGACTATTTTTTAAATTGCATTTTTCATTTGTTTGTCTTGCGACCTCTTTTGCAACCGAAACTAGTTGAACAAATGAGAATTTGTTTATGTCTTACCAGCTCGGACAAAACGGTAAAGGATGACCACTTTATTACTCTATGTACCCAATCTAAACGTTCTATGACAGAAAGAAGCATTTGAAACTGTGAATGGAACCCGCCCTAAGATAATTCCTGTAAAATTTGGTAAAAATCTAAAAAGCGGTTTCAGAGAATTTTATGTTTTAGTTAAAATGTTGACAGACGCCGAACAAAGGCCGGTCGCAGAGGCACACCATGAGCACCAAAAGCGCCCATGTGCGCTCCAAACAAAACGAATGGTTTTTTTAAACTACAAATAATTATACTATTGTTTTGTCAATGTCCAAAAGCGTTTTGCCCTGAAATATTAAGTCGCTTTAAAACAATGTTGCAACCTCTTTGAAACATAGTTTCCTTTATTTACAACGAATGGTTTTGTTGCATATTTGATCAAAATATCTATTTTATCCAACTGAATACAACAAAACCTTTTTTCCGTTCCTTTCTAAGAAACGCAATATAAGTGGTCGTTACTGGTAGTTTTTGTGCGCGTTTGTTTTGAAGTGCTTTTAAGTGGTTGTAAAATGGTATTTATAGTGCCTTTTATATTTTTATCGAAAGTATAAATGCAGCTATGAACAGGCTGTCGTAACAAACGGAAATCACACGTTCCATGCATTGTCTATAACCAATCAGCTTTTTCTGGTTTCGACCGATTTAAGTTTCACGTCGCCTTGACCTCATTTATTTCGTTGCCAACGTCAGAGACACGCCAGCTGTCAGAGAGAACGTACACACTTACCTAGTGTAGTCATGAGAGAACGTACACACTTACCTAGTGAAGTCATGAGAGAACGTACACACTTACCTAGTGTAGTTATGGTTTTCCTCTCAAGTCAGATTACTTTGTTTGGGGTAATTGCAAGCGTGTCGAGCCAAAACATATTCCTGAAACATGCAGATTTTGAAGCCACTTTTTGTGAAGATAAAATGATAGCACGTGGGATTACTAGAAGTCTTATAGAATGTGCCAGCTTATGCTCTCTGAATATTTTGTGCACGGGGTTTTTCTATGACGATGGCAAGTATTGCTTCTTGACAGAAGAGCACATGTCAGACAAAACCACCTGCAGTTTTCGAAAAGGACATTACTATACAAACCTGGGTATGTTCATATTGTATTCAAAATAAATCAATTTTAGCATTAATCTCTTTGTCACTTTGTCATTCTATTAATGAATCAGTTTAAACTCACACGTGTAAAATAATGAAAGTAGCTTTTAAATTCTGTACGAAATCACTGGAAAAGTCTTAGACCGTTTAATGGCAAATGTACCACAGCAATTCGCGAATTTTGAACGACATACTGTAACATTGAAGACAATCACAATTATAAGAAAATCATTGTTTGCTAAAACGTTTTTAGTCTTTTTTAAGTTTTGTTTATATCAAATGGTTTAACCGAGTTTGCACACATTACAGCATTTGCGATACAGTATAACATACTACGAAATCATTTAATGCTGTGGTAACAAAATGTCGACAGTAGTAAATATGTTCGTGAACATTTTAATTCGTAAAATTCCTAAATTTGAGGATTGTCCCCCTGACAAAATCAAGAAATTAAATGTCTAACAAAAATGATTTTACGGTATCTCATACTTTGATGATTGTTTATATTGCTTATATGTAAGGGTACCTTATGGTTTATGACGTTTGTTTAAATTTTAAATTATTGCTAGTAACATTAAAAAACAACAATTCTTTAGGTATCCCTAACATCGACTTTTTTATAGGTCAGTATCTGGGAAAGTAAAATGTTTTGTTCCTTAAATCTAGATAGATGCAGTTTGCGTCGTGAAAATAATCCTAAATCCTAAAATAATCAGACGGAAATCGCATAATTGACTCATAAAAAGAACAAGTGATTACAACATGTGTATGATATGTGAATGATTATATACGAGGGCTGTTCAATATATAATGAAACTGTGCTCGTAACCTTTACCTTTTACAAAGTACAAAGACAAAAGTATTATAAACATTTAGATCAATCATTTTTGTAGTAGACCTCCAACAATAAGAGAGTTTCATCAAACGGTTATGAAATGGCAGCCATTGCAACATAGCCATGTTGCCGTTATCGCCCCCACTTTTTGACGTCACGACGTTATGGAAGCAGTCATCATAAACTCATATCATAAAACGTATATAAAAACAATAATGTCGCTTTTAGTTGTTTGCTAAATTAACGCAAATGTGTCCATGTAACAGTTTTAACATTTTAAATACATGTTCTTGAATTACAACTCAAGTCCCGGCTACAGTTATTTATTCCAAAATACCCCTTATATAACAATAAAACTACTAACGCCTGTATGACGTCTTCATTATCTGACATTACTCTGTCTTTTCTATTTTGCTTATATGTGTATGAGGTTTCAAATAATATATTTAGCATTTTATGTTTTTGAACACGTGTTATACTTTTGTAAAAATAAAAAAAATGAGGTTTTGTTTGTTTTTTATCATAACAAACACAGCATAATAAGGCGATCATTTGTCAAGTGGCAAAATGCATTTGATTGTAAAACTTTCTTTCATTGTGAGCAGTTCTCTTTCAATAATCATAGTTCAATAACCACATGTTTAAAAAAAAAATATTTGCAATATATGTTGGGAACACATCCTTTTAATGTTCTGTAAGTTTTATTATGAGCATTTTTATAATTCGTCATGAAAACATGCCATTTGCACCAAATTTTTCAACGGGGGCGGTAGTGCGTTACTATGGTCATTTGAAATGATGTTGTTCCTATATTGTATGTCATAAGCCTGGACATTAAGTAGGAAATAAGTAACATTTTACAATAATTTAGACTTTAATTCCAATTGAAGGCAATAAAAGTTATAATCACAGTCTCATTATTTATTGAACAGCCCTCGTAGGCCCTTGACTTGCACCTTTTTTCTAAACTAGGCTATTCTGCCCCCTCCCCCTAACGGTCACGATCTTTTGATTTTTTATGCCTAAAACGCTAAATTTCCTCTGTTTCCGCTCGCTTCGCACATGACTACATTTTAAAAATAATTCGAACTAAGAATATGGTCAAAACAATCATGCTCAACCTTTCAATGATTTTCTACTCCCTTGATTTTGTCAAATTCACGCCCCCACCCCCACCCCGTTAAGTCAAAACCTGGAACCGCCACTGATACTTCTGTACAAAGGATCCTTTTTCCTCCCTTTGATTTAAGATATGCTTTCCTTGCATATTCCTATCATTTTGTTCATAATCTAAGTGACCTGGGTAGAGAGAAACTGGAATTCATTTTCTTTTAATTCTGCATTACATGTTCAGTACGTGTGAGGTTTGCTATAGCTTGAAACTGATGAAAATCGTTGCCCGTACCAAGGCGGTAACTCAACATTTCTAGAAGAAAATCATGATAATAAATAGAAAATATGAAAAAATATAGAAAACATAAAACAATACAAAATAAAAAAAATATTCTAAATGTCTGTTGTGTCTTGTTCTTTTGCGTAATTCTTGTTGTTCCAAGTGTTTAATTCTGTGCGGGCCATTTTGTCATGGTGTCCTTTAACATGATCCTAGTTACATCGTTTGCAATATTTGTTCTTTGAACTTCTCTTCATTTTACATTATATTTTTCAGCCTCAACAATAAGCAATGGCTCTCCTATTACTTGGATTACTACATCGACTACATCCATCGCGGGTTCTACACCGACGACAACAATCGCGGCTACAACACCGACGACAACAACCGCCGCTACTACACTAACCACAACAATTGCGGCTACTGCACCGACGACAACAATCGTGGCTACTGCATCGACCATAACAATCGCGGCTACTACACCGACGACAACAATCGCGGCTACAACAACGACGACAACACTCGCGGCTACTACACCGACCACAACAATTGTGGCTACTACACCGACGACAACAATCGCGGCTACTACACCGACGACAATACTCGCGGCTACTACACCGACGACAACAATCGCGGGTTATACACTGACTACATCCACCGCGGCTACTACACCGACGACAACAATCATGGCTACTACACCGACGACAACAATCGCGGCTACAACACCGACGACAACAATCGCGACCACTACACCGACCGCAACAATCGTGGCTACTTCACCGACGACAACCATCGCGGCTACCACACCGACTACAAAAATTGTGGCTATTACACCGACGACAACAATCGCGGCTACTTCACCGACGACAACAATCGCGGCTACTACACCTACGACAACCATTGCGACCACTACACCGACCGCAACAATCGCGGTTTCTACACCGACGACAACAATCGTGGCTACTACACCGACCGCAACAACCGCCGCGACTACACTGACCACAACAATTGCACCTACTGCACCGACGACAACACTCGCGGCTACTACACCGACCACAACAATTGTGGCTACTACACCGACGACAACAATCGCGGCTACTACACCGACCACAACAATCGTGGCTACTACACCGACGACAACCATCGCGGCTACCACACCGACTACAACAATTGTGGCTACTACACCGACGACAACAATCGCGGCTACTTCACCGACGACAACAATCGCGGCTACTACACCTACGACAACCATTGCGAC
>Ga0224511_10002452_pt1 | contig 12502 bp, 7 predicted proteins | sample SF_May12_sed_USG_2_FD_169988 | JGI IMG/M metagenome (GOLD analysis project Ga0224511, IMG submission 169988) | Sediment microbial communities from San Francisco Bay, California, United States - SF_May12_sed_USGS_8_1 | ecosystem: Environmental > Aquatic > Marine > Sediment | place: USA... | reverse complement strand
GATTGCTGTGAGATGCCAATACTCACAACCGGAGCAGGCAGTGGTCGGGGTTCAACCCCAGATCTTTGTGATTGCAAGCTCAGCACTCTATACCACTGAGCTTTCCACACTACCCCGATAAGAAACTGCATGCCAACCCACAAACGATCTAAAGATATTAACCCAATGAGTCTGACTATCGATCTCGTTACTCTATGATTCAGTTTGTTGTCGCGTTTTATTGTTGAGAAAGGTGCTGACATGGCACATTAGTGGTGCTAAATTTCATAATTTTGATATGACCATAGTTATTAAGTTATCAGGAATAGCGAGAGATGTTTTATTGGTCAGAATATTGTTTTATAATTCTATATATATGTGTTACCCATAGGGATCTCTTATCCCTGGCATGGCTTACATAGATTATATATCACCTTGTCTCTGTTGTTTTACCGGTTTATTATCACGTTACAGATCAGTTTACAACAGAAGCTGACAATAAATTACGTGATGAAACACAGCCGTCACTCCCTAAATGATGTTGGAGACCTGACAGTAGCGGCCATTGAACCGGAGTGGCTTCTGGCACACTGTGACCAGGATAGGGGTGACTTGGAGACCATTCTCAACAATAGGACTCACCAACCTGCATATAAAGAAGAGAACCAATCAATGAACACCAATGGACATTATCCTGCTGTATTCCAAAATTTTCCTTTTAAATCCCTCGAGTTGAGGTTGGTTGCAATGCAGTGGTTCCGTTGAACGTGGTGGAGTCCATTGCTATGTGTCTTATTTTTCAGTCGTGACCAATAAGGGGCCGGGTAGGGTGGAACGTGAGCGACACTCGATGACAACTTACAAATGTATATTGGATAAATAATGGGGGCAGGGGGGACAAGGATAGCTCAGTACGCAAGAGCGGGCAGTTGCAATCTATGGATCGTGGGTTTAAGTCTGACTGTAGGGGCCGTTTTCTTGGTATACGGGCCTGTAACAAGCCTCTCAACAATGCGCAATTGGTAAGTAGGAATGTATGCAGAGGGCAGAGGGAGAGGAGAACTTACGGCGGTGTGTGGGTTATAACAGTCATTGCAAATAGATGTCCTTTTCTGCGCTTCTGCTCAGAGAAAATACGTTGCCCTATTCTCCCCTTTAAATCGGCGTCTAGTTCCTGGGTGGTTCAAGGCATGGTCCTGTTGGTTGTCCAAATCATAGACAAAACATCAGCCTCACAGCTGATACTAACATCAGGAGTCTTGGGTTGGTGACAATCAGCTGGAATTGAATGAGTGGGTTATGTTATGGATAACCTTGAAAGGAGTATATGAGGCTGTGAACCTATCAGACAGACTGGCATCATGACATAAGAGTTTTTATTACAGAACGGAAACATCGAATATTCTCTGAAATCACTAAATCAAGGTAGTAGGTCTATGACTCGGCGGCGGATAGGTTTAGCTTTTACAATAGCTCTCAGCTGTGATGCCAGCCTGAGATTATTCGATGATTGAACAAGATCCTTGAAATGTCATTACCTGGCTGCCAATATGGTAAATAACAAAGATTGAGGATATCTGGGGTAATCTAACAAAAATATGAGCGAAATCCATTAACAAACCTGAGCAGAGTAATGAGATCTCTTGGTAACCGCTCATGCTTCCGGCTCTTTTCAACACTGCACGCGCCAAGCCTTTGAGCAAGGAGCAACCTATTTTATATCTGGCTCGGAATCCCAAAGCTTTACTTAATGGCTTCGAATCTGAAACAAAACGCAGTATGCAGCTTTTGAGACTATAATATCTCTGTTTTTGTTCTATTGTCGGTAACTTGCTGCATAGTACAACAAGAAGTACATCTACAGATTTTTTATTTGTGACACTATACTCTATGTAGGGTTGCTGATTTATCACAGCGACAAATTCACATGCGCTAGTGGTCTGCAAGGCCTGGGCCATACTATGTCACAAGGGGTTACGAGTCTGTGAGATCATGGGTACCAACCAATGGTTCATCAAACTGGGCAAAAGGTGTGTCATGCATCTCTATAGGCCAACTCCTGCATGATTATTAACTGGGTAACTATCAAGGGTAAAAATTATCCCTTATCTATTGGCCGTGTGGGGAATTGGCTGTTAGAGAGTCTACTTGTATTAGCGTAGCTCGTATTAGTGTAGCAGAGTTGGTATGCCACGCCTCTTCCTCACATCCAACACCTTTCAGCTGTAAAGATAGCTGGCTATCCATTCCCTGCTTGAATGAGTGTTTGAAAAACCTGTCCGCAAGCTGTCTTGAACCCAGGACCTCAATGCCAATGGCTAGCGTTCTAATCGCTCAGCTAGAGTGCTTTCTGTGACCATTTGACTTACCGACTATTGTGATTTGTCTCGAGCATTGGTCAGTTGGGTTAACCTTGTACTGCCCAGCCGGGAAAGCTACCGTCTCTGTTCCTAGCTTCACAGCCTTGGTAACTTCTCCGGGCAACAAAACATACGTCTCATCACCCCAACACACAGGTGCCACTGTAGCTGGTGGCTTGGTAGTGCTAGTAGTCAATAGTTTAGTTGTAGTCGGAGGGTTTTGGACAGGAGTTGTAGGTTCTGAGTTAGGGTCCTTGCAAGCATTGAGCAGTTTCAGAAGTGAGGAACAATATTTTTTTGGTTTTGTTTCCCATTGCAATCGAGCACATCCAACTACCTTATTCTGCTTGTTCCTGTCTTTGAAGACTGCTACTATGGAGTATCGACCCTAGAAAAGGAGAAAGTTCACGCACTTACTTATCCCCTTGATGAGCCAATGAGCCTAAGATTTGATAGCAATGACAGAATAGAGCTACCATTCAGCTTTTATCCTTTTTGTGTTGTGGGTAAAACTTTTTAGTATAGCCTAACTATTATGCAGTTAAGAGAAAGTCTTTGCTGTAAGCTACCCACCCCTAGGCATTTAGCTTAAAAGACTCTGGATTTAAAAGACACAGTTTCTTAAAATCCATGTGAAGTGAAGGGTCAAAATTTGAAAACTCGACATATATAGATGAGTAGCCTTTTTAAAAGAAGGTTTCAATTGTTGAGCAGCAGACCCCAACTTCTTTTTAACAATCTATATTAAAGTAAAAAAAACAAGTTGGCTTGCAAGTCTTTCATTATGCAAAAAATATTTTGTGTTTCGTTGCGCCCTTGAAATTAGGGGGCATCACAGCCGCTATAAGATAACAATCAGGTCGATTTAGAGGAATGATAATGGTGAATGCAGCTGCATGAAGGTGAGTTGTGGCTTTCCTGGAACATCTTAGTCAGCATTTGATGAAACTCTATCAGTCTTGAGCTTACAATAAGGTAAATAGACTCAACAAAAGATAGCACAACTCTAATCGGCTGCTGATTGACTGAAAAATAAATCAAACTATTATACTGTACATATAAGAGACTAGCATACCTCTATCAACCAAGATGGCACCTGTCTCCATACACTCAGATCTAATTGATATGTCTTTTTGACTTCCTTAGTGTGACCATTTTGCCAAAACTCACACAACCCGTACAGGTCGGTATACCCGCTGCCGGTATTCATCCACCCTGCTGCCGGTGATCTGATATAACTGCAGAGCCTGGGGTGCTGGCTATGAAATAAATACTGGCTCAAAACATTTTGATTCTATCCACAAAAAAATGTCCATGCTGTGCCTTTGCTGGTTGTTTTTATAACAGAATATATATCAAAGTGTCACTGCAAAATGTCAAATGTAATCTGATGCACTATAGGCTGCATGGAAAAATTTGAGACTGCATTCTTATTTTGGAAACTTGTTTTAATCAGTGAATGTAAGCGGATTGTGACATTCAGTCCGAGGGAAAAGATTCCAGAATTCATACTGAAGGACGTATCTCTATCGGTCAAATACTATTACAACCCGGAGACGAGTTAGTACCAGGTCGATTGGCATTTTGATTGGCAGCTTGATTGGCAGGTTGATTGATTGAGTCATTCATTAATTGATTGATTCATCGATTGATCTATTTTCGCATGAGCCACATGAGCAATAGCTAGTTTCATTCATTTCTCAGGTCTTGTCATGTACATCAATACACAGCATCGCACGCACTTACCACGTTCGTAGGTCCATATATCCCTCACCACGGCTGAATCCCATAGCCTGTAGAGATGTACAAGGAACCTATAATAAAACCAGCTTCCCAAGTTATACTCCCATTATACCTCGATCTTGCTATATGCGTAGTTGTTGATCTAGTAGTCGCAAATATGAAAGTGCTTCATGAAGCATCTATCAATGACAATGACTATGCCAAATACGGACAACTAGCTGACTGAGTTTGTTTTGCTGATGATTTCTTTAAACTCTACTCGGCACTCAGCCATCCTGTTCAATGAGCCGCCTAATTTAAGCTTGAGCTAGGATAATTGTGAAGAGCTCATATCCTTTACGGTTGCCTACCGTGACCTGGATTCGAACCCAGGCTGTGTGTTGCAACCCCAGGGCTTTGTACCACTGGGCTGTCCCGATATTTATGTCATGTTGGACCAGAATAAGCCAGATGATAATCAATTACTTGTCTACTGGTACCAATGAACCACTATAGCGCCCCCTGGCTAGTCGCCACTTTTCAATTTTGCACCTTGTGATTAGTTACCAGTATCTAAAAGCTCTGAGAGTACATGGATTTGATGAACAGCACATTCATTCCACTAAGAGAAATATAACTGCGTGCATCACTCACCTCCCAAGAAAATGGGCTATTTAAGTTTGATCTTTTAAAGTTGACATCCAATGACACCGAGTCACTGAGAGCCTGTTTAACTTCCATATCAATGCTTACTGTGACTTTACTGTTCATGTCGAAGGGCATTGGGGAGATATCAAGAGAGTTAAATCTAATGTAGGCATCATCGGGACCTAAAAGCACAAATGGGAGAGAGTTCATGGTCAAGACACTCACAATCCTACAAATCTTAAGCAGGCGATATAAACTTTCTAATAATCTTCACCTTCTAACTCTAAATGGCCGGTCCCATAACTATATGTGTAACTATGGTTACTGACAAGCTACGTAAACAGCTAGCAAATTGATAAGTTGACAGACGAACTACGAACCACCGATGATCAGTCGCCGGCCAATCAACCAGCTGTCTGACCGACCAACCGGCGGGGCCCATTCAACCAACCAACCAACCGACCGACCGACCAACAACCTATCAGTCAGACAGCCACCCAGAACTGCCAAGGATATAATCAAATATGACACATTGTCCAGTCGTTACCCCATGTTAACGGGCAGATTTTCCACATGGCCAAAATTCAGTGACCTAGATTTTATAGTCAACACAAGGTACTGGCGCATGAATCTCACCGCTAGAAAGATCATCCATTAAAAATCATTGAGTAAACACAAGGTGTTCAAATGAGTCATTGATGAAGCGCTGATACAACAGGAGATCACTGTCATAACAGCGGATCGCAGTCTAGTCCTATAGTCATGCTCATACGCTGAACTAAGTTTTGTTATAAATCTGTCACAAGGTTTCGTTTAATTACGGATTGATCAGGCATTGACTCACCACAGTCAGTGATGATGTTTTTCCCTAGGGAAGTGAGAATTATGGAGAAGAAAACTGTTACTAGCAGCATGATGACAGTCTGTGGCAGTGGGAATGCTGACAGGTGGGGTGCATGTCACGCGTTTCAAAGATAAGAATTATGCTATAACACCATATTTCTGATCACTGTTGAGGCTAATCAGTTGACCAAGTGATAAACCGGTCAGTCGGTCATTGAGTCAGTCAATCCTTCAATCAACCAATCGGTCCAAAATTTAATTGACCAATTGAGCAATCAATTAGGGTGCATTTGGATACCTAGCAGCTAGGATAATAAAACATTCAAGCCTATTTAATAAAAATAGAAAAAATGATCAACTGATGATTAAATAATCATCAATGGCTTGAATAGACTTGAATATTTTATTATCCTAGCTGCTAGGTATCCAAACACACCCTGATTCAGTCTTTGGCTTACCAGGAATTAAATTATGCTGCTGGTCCGAACCTGAACTGATACTACTTGATCTTTCTGAAATTGAAATGCACAAAAATCCCCTTACATTTCCGTCACAGCTGTTATATATGTCATTATGATGCCAAAGCATTATCTGATTCTATCCAGATGACCTGGGTTTTTAGCACGCAGCGGAGGCTGTGGTGAAGCGAAGCAACGACATGCCACTGAGCAAAGCTTCCCACACCACACTCCTGCTGTTCGCCGAAGAGCCAAATCACATGGATTATCGGACTCCTATTAGTTTTGAGAAGTTGTCTCCTCTACATTTCGCCTTCAAGCTTGACAAATGCGTAGATTTGACCCGCTACTCAAAACAATTCTAATTTCCGGAGATCTGGTCGACAACAAACCTCCTGCTGAGCCATTGAAAACAGCTTACAAGCACCAGCTGCTGACAGCTCTCCGGCACTAACTAAACAACTGGATATGTGCTAATTATTGAAATTCACGTTTCTCTATATCAAATTAAACACTCCCACCATGCCGAGAGAGATAGAAGCGTGAGTTACTGTTAAATTTAATGTTAGTTTTAGTTTAAGTAAGTTAGTAGTTACTCAAGTTACTACTTATTTACAAAATAACAAATACAACTAGTGAACTACTCAATTAGTTGAGTAGTTGTACTTGTAAATGTAAGTTGTAGTTACTAAGTAAGTAGTAAGTTAGTATCTTGCTAACTTCTAAGTTAGTACAGTCACTGGTTAGTAGTTGGTTAGAAGTTACTTACGGCCTACTAGTTGCTTACTAATTATTTATTAGTTGCATTGGTGTAGTAATTAGTTTACCAGTGTAGTTAAGTCAGTCTACCAACTTCTAAGGAAGTCTAAATAAATCATAGTCATACTCTCATTAGTAACTGACTTATGAGTAGTAAGACACTCTTGGTTAGTCTCAAGTCTAAATCCAATGTCAGTAAGAGTAACGAACACAGTGAGCCACTCTGATTCTATCACTCGGTCAGACAGTTACTGAGTGAGTCAGCCACTCGGTTATTTACTCAGTATTTGCTGTCAGTTGTTAGTTTTCACTTGTTTGAAATTGACTACTCAAGAGTTGATTGGTGTGCGTGTGAGCCAATATTTACAGCTGTAAAAGTTTCTAAATCGTTACTGTTAATAATCTAGCTGCCAAAGGTCAACCATGTCTGGGTGAGATTTTCCAATCTAGACTAAATCGAATTAGGTCTGTCATCATCAAGAAACATGTGAGTGTGACTAGGATCAACTAGTGTTGTTTTATTACAGGTCAGTGCAGATGAGACTGTACACGCTTACTAAGAGGAGATTTGCGTTTGTATTTATTGTGTTTTTGTTATGCTTTCTAACAACTGTCATTATTGGATTAGCAGGTGAGTGGTTAGAGCTTTGATTTAGCATGGTTGTGTTATACTGCTGAAAAAACTTAGCGTACTGAACCATTCTTTTATCCATTTATTTCATTGTTGGTTTTGGTCTTGGCTCTGCAGTATCTTTGTGCCGTTTGAAAGATATTTCTGGTCTTTGTGTAAGAATTTTGTGACCGTGTAGCTCTGTTGCCCAAGCTCAGCATTATCCAAGTTTAACCTGTCCATGTGTTCCTGAGTTTCACTTTTTATCTTGTTCTATAGGGCCTCAGGTAATATACACAGATGATCATATCTTGGAATTGCCGCGGTCCAACGAACCAGTGAGTATCATGCAGAGAATCACATTAGAGAGGATAACTCTGTGGTGCCATCTTCCAGATATCTGCTAACAGGGTTATGCTAGGTCGTCACCGCCCTCCAGGTTATGTTGGAAACCGTCCCGGGAGAACTTTTTAGTTGGATTGATAAGTTTCCATTTGAGAAGGGTTTTGAGGCCATTTTAATAGTGAGCAAAATATGGAAGTTTACATAAAATATAACCCCTCATTGCACGCGCTCATCGCATCCTTACACCTATCCGAAATAAAATCCTGCCACACTATGGCAAATTTGTGACAAAAAATCGCAAATAACGTCAGGCGAAAAATCTCTTTGCAGATTTGCAATAATTGTTTTACTCGAAACTGCCAGTTGTAGCCTGTTCAATAAAAGCGCAAATCACGCTTACAAGATATGTGCTGATTGGGTCAAGCATATCTATAGCCCGCGGGAATCCAAAGGCTATAAAGTAGAAAGTCAGAATGATCATTTTCATCTGACTTGAAACCTCATTTGAGCAGGTTTGGAAGCAGCAGTCATCATCGCAGAGCAAGAAACAATTGTAATACATGAGAACCTGAGAATCAGAGACGACTATAAAAATAAATCTGGCTGAATTTACCTGCGAGTAGGGCCTAGTGGAGTCTGATGACGAGCAAAGTCCCCATGCACTGTTTTTAGTAATAGTTTGACCGGAAATAGAACACTGGTATGACGCCAACTATGCAGTCTCATTCGCCTCGATCATGTGACTGTGGGAAACCCTAATAGTTCGCGAGTAGTGATCGCAATCTTGTGGCTATGAACCCGAATTGCGTGTTTGTTGCGGTTTGTGATTAGCATGTCGCAAAATCGCCATCACGCGGCACGCTCTATGGGGCGAAGCCACACCGTCGCTTTCAGTCATAAACCTACAGGCTACAGGAAGTTACAACATGAAAATTAATCACTGTGCAATTTTTTTCTAGAACTGCCATAAGTGTAATAGATAAAGTGTGTTAAGTTGGAATCTAACTTGGGATATGTTCCTGTGTCCATTTTTGCATCAGGTTTAGAACTGGCGAAAAATATTTATACTTTTCAAAATGTTGCACTTCAGGAGTTTTTTATAGAACAGAAAGACAGAAAACATTGATTTGTATTGATGAAACAAGTGAATTATACGCTATTTTTACACCTTACAAAAAGAACAACTTTACACCCTTGCCTAAGATAACTTGATTTTGTTCATCTTGTTTGGCACTTGCTTCAATCAGCAATTATTTTTAATATAATTTTTACTCTAGGCGATCTTATTTACTGAACCTCCTACATTTAAAACATCACCTTGACCTCCTCCCGGGTGTAATGTGATTATTGACAACAGAAATGATGTAGCAACTTCTTATGTGTCAGTACCTTACTGTATTTCGTTATTGGGATACAGTGAGGTGATTGATTGCTTAGTTGTAAGCGTGCTGTGCCGTGGATCAGGAGACCGTGCTTTGATTCCCAGTTTAGCCAAAAAGGCCGGTTTTCATAACACCCTCATCAGTTCTGGTTGCATTATTAAAGGAAGGAGCTACATCCACAGGGATTTTCTATGTAGCGTTTGTGTCAAAACAGGACATCCTCTATTCACTGACCCCGCAAAGTTCAAAGTCAAATTGCCTCAGTAGGGCAATTTTTGCACAACTCCAGACAGCTGCTGGGGGCGCAAGCCAACAAAACTCTTCAGTAATTCAAACCCTGGATAGAGAATGAGTTTGCCTCAGGAAGGCCAATCGCCATTTATATCCGATTAACATGACATAATACAAGCTCTCTAAAGGCTGAATAAATAAAAAATACACTGGGAAAATAATGCGTAGGTATTTCTCGTAGGGTACGCACTTCTACACTGTACAGGGCCGCAAATCAACCAACACATTTCTCAACGCCTTTATTTAGTCAAGGACTACGCGCGGTCTCTGAATGATAATGAATCTATATTTTTTTGTAGAGCACCAGTTTTACAGTGACAACCTCGCTACCACTGAACACATTTAATCAGCAGCTGTGGTTGCTCGCCGCTCCGGTCCTGGCTGAGCCGCGTACAGTGGAGGCAGATCTTATTACTGTTGTCTCTGTACACTCGGTGTATGAGGATGCTGAGAAATCTGGCCGTGTTAGCAATCACACACGTCATGTCATCTGCTCTGCCAGCGAGGTAAGCTTACCTCATAGCCTCCTAAGCAAGTGACTACTTGGCTCAGAATCGAGAGATCTTGGGTTCAAGTCCTGGCCATGCTGAGCCACCACTGTGAGAACGAGCTCATTACATAATTCCTAGCTCCTACTGCTCCAAAAAGCAGTAGGCTTAGGAGGTCTCTTAAATAGGATGGCCAAGTGCCCAGGTAGGGAAAAACTCAAACTTCCTTAGTGATGTAGATCAGCCTCCCAAAATGTCTAGCCACATAGATTGATATTCAGGCTAAGAAGGTCAGCCTCCCAACCACTCAATATGAAGTGAGACCCCCTAGGTACTACGCGAAATGAGTTGACTGCCCATCTCGTTTCATCGGGTAAACGGCTCATGCTAGCAGACTTTGTCCTGCAGACAGAAATAATCTGATGACTTTTTTCTCGAAATGTTCCCATCAGCCTATCACAGCACTATGTACAGTCAAACTTTCATTATTTAGAGTCTTATGCACTCCAATATGGTTGTCCCCTATTGATTCATTTTAGGATTGCACGGAGCTAGCATTGGTACACATTGGCTACCTCGACAGACAGACTTACAGGACCACTGTTACCTTCAATGGCTTACGCTTGCTCGGAGCAGTCTCAGCCGTACACTTCAGGGTGAATTTATAGCCATCTGCTTCTTGCCCCAACATGAAATCACCCACTCATCCTATGCCCCTGTAAACAGGTTGATGAGCGGGTCAGTCTATATAAAAGGCCACCTACTGATATCCACGTTACATTAGAGCTTTCTTTTTGTGTTTTAGTATAAAGCTTATAAAACAGCTTTTACCAGCATGGAGTTATGGTTCCGTTTCTCATTTCTCGCCCTTACTTTTATAATCACGGTGAGTAAGCTTATAGGCTTCTTCTATATGAACGGCTGACTTACTTACAGTCTGACTAGTTTGGCAAATGATTGAACAATTGAGTTGCAAACTGATCAACTAAACCCACTAGTTGAACAACTAGCTGGTTCACCCTCTGGTCAATTGGGTGGCTGATTGATTTGCTGGCCCTCGAGCTGACTGAATCGTTATAGATGACTGAATGGCTTTGCCGATCAAGTTGAGTTTTGGTTGTAGGTTCTTTTTTCACGTTCTTTACGGCCATATGCCTGGAAGGATTGGTCTATAGAACAAAAATGGATGACGTTTCTGCTGCCTCTACTTCTTCTTTACAACAGTAAGTCGCTGAAGGTTGAGTCACAGGAAGCCGGTTCATAAAAACTTGCCTTCTAAAAATTATGATGACCTCATGACTATGGTGATCAAACTGAGATGGCCATCTCACTGGTAGGGTGATAATCCCTCAGTGTACCCATGCAGCACCAAAGGACCTGCAACAAATGATGGTCACTATGCTCGGAATATTGGAGGGACCACATGGATATCTGGTGTGTCCCGAATAACCACCTGATGTTGATCTTGCTAAAAAAAACTGACTATTGGTGATTTGAATAAGTTGCCAAACAAGTAAAACAATATGGAAATCTGTTTTTTTCCATATTTTGTGCCGTATGGGGCAGAGAGTTCTTTTTTATTGCAGAATCATGCTGGAGTTTAGTTAGAGGGGTCAAGCACGGTCGATAACGAATGCACATTCGGAGTTGTGTTCTCCATTCCTAGAGGGAGGCACCTCTGCATTCATTGAAGCGACAGCGAGTGTGACTTTTTACAAAAATGAATATTGGCCACTCGAATAACCACAGTCCCCAGTCCACAGTCTTTACTCCCATAGAATATAAAGTGGAACTCGAAATGGAACGCAATATCAGAGAAAACTGGAGTTAAAAGCTTTTCTGGGTTTTCCCTGGCCATAAATGGTGACCGGTGCATTTGTGCCTATATTATTGCGTAATAATGATACTAGCACTTGCTGACAGTAGAAAAAGAATTATGCTCTGAAACCCTATTTGCGTTTACGGTGCACACTTTCTCTATTTAGACTTGTGTAACTACAAACCTGTACCTGCAAAAGATTTTTCCGAATATCAGCGCCTAAGTTGAGAAATCAGTGCAAACACCAACAACTCTGTTAATTTCCTATCTCGAGGCCAATTCTGTTGCGTTGATGGTCTGAAAGGTGTGTTGCCGAGGACTCTAAGTATGCACAATGGATAGGGCTCTATATAAGCTTCCATTTAAACTGGGTATCGGGCCCATTTGTTCATGGCAGGCTTCAGAATCTGAAAAAAGTGAAGACACTTTTGGTCTGGTCTTAACCCCTTTAATGAATGACTGCGTATAAACCCAGCTGCAGCTTGATGACTGGTCCGCTGTGATACGCTCTGCTACATTTGTTTGTAGATCCTCTCTTCGCTCTAAGTCTCTTGCTGAAAAGTGTTGCACCATTTATCGTTGACGGAGTTTTCCAGGCCACATTTCTGTCAGCCCTCCTTCTTTTCTGGCTCTGCATCTACCACAGTATACGTCTGGTTAGTCAGCTCCCGGGCCCTACCTGCTCCACTCACCCTACCCTTGACTCAGACCTGCCCTACCCGACTTAGACCTTCCCCCCCCCCCCCCCCCCCCCCCCGCGCCCCCCCCGCCCCCCCCCCCCTCGCCCCCCCTCCCCCC
>Ga0224511_10002451_pt1 | contig 12502 bp, 5 predicted proteins | sample SF_May12_sed_USG_2_FD_169988 | JGI IMG/M metagenome (GOLD analysis project Ga0224511, IMG submission 169988) | Sediment microbial communities from San Francisco Bay, California, United States - SF_May12_sed_USGS_8_1 | ecosystem: Environmental > Aquatic > Marine > Sediment | place: USA... | reverse complement strand
CATCCCCCTGCCTTCGTTGACAAAGTTCACGTCCCCCCCCCACCCAGGTCAAATCCTGGACCCGCCACTGGACTGCATCTTAAGTATACAGGCAAAGTTTATTATACGATAGGGTATTTATAGTTGGAAATAATGTTAACATTTTAATATAATCTTTGCGATTACAATAATGTTTCGTTAACCAGGAATTACATGGAACATGTATCTACGAAAGCGTATCCGGGCCTCAACTTATCTATAAAGTTCACGTCATGTCAACTTGTTTCTGCTCTAATTTACCAAAAACATTCCATGAAGACGTAATGATTAAACGTAATACGATGAAGTTTTCGATTATTGCGAAAACAAACTTTGGTTGAATTACGTGCACTGTTTGTCAATGCGAGAAAAGTCTTACTAAACAGTGGGGGTTTTTTTTCGACTATATTTTGGCCGAAAAGACAAAAGCATCACGTATTTCGAGAAAGTAAAGTTGCAATGCCTAAAAACTTCTCATCTTTGTCAGTAAAGTTTATTGAGATGTGCAAAAAAACATTTTATCAATGCAAACAAAAATATGTCGACTTAGCGCAAAACATCTCGTCAGCTACAGGCCCGGATACGCTTCCGTAGTTAAATGTACGTTACTATTACTGTTACAGTTACACCATTACTGTTCATTTGATAACACGTATGTCTCTCTCGTTCACTGTGTACAAATGAAGTAAACGTTTTCATAAAGAACAACGTTGTAGTTTTTCATTAATTAAACAACCACTGCGATTATATATAAAATTGTTTTAACTGCCTTAGCTCTAGCTTTTATTTTGTATAATTAGTTAAATAAAAGAAGGTGCAGGAGAAAAAATAGCATCATGCAAAACAAAGGACATAGAGAAATTAGTTAAATGTTGTAGGGCTATTTTTCAGAATAGAATGCAGATATTAACTTGCAGAAATGTCAAGACAATGAATGTTACATGTCCAATGTGTATCAGTCTCTTAGTTTCTTAAGAGCTATAAACATTACGATACAACATTGTCATTAGTACGTTACGAACGGAATTGAAGGACAAGCCTTTTAATAAATTATTTGTATAAACACACTATCAACACTTTCTGCTTGGTTACAGTATAAACGTTTGCGTGTGCAACCTTTTCAATAATTAATCAAAACTATGAAATAAAGAATTAACCATCATCATAAATATGTGAAACTGTGATAAATCTATTTGTTATTATAATAGTATGGTCAGAAAACATAATGTTACTTACCAAAGGTGTTTCATTAGTTAATACGCCCGCTTATCCATGTATCAATAGTGCTTGTTAATTTATAAAAGTCACTATATAGTAATATTCTATTACAGGTACTAAGTTTGTACTAGAAAAGATAACTAACACCGCACGCTGCAGTCCCTTGGTCAGAACTTCCGCGACAGTAGTAATAACTATTATAATGTAGGATTCGGATGTTATCGGATGTTGTTCTCATCTCGCCGATTCAATGAGGTGTTTACTAGCAAGGACGAGTGTTGCCACGTGGATGAATGGATTGAAAAGAGTTGACAAGAGGCATCTCTCACCTGAACCCGGAGTTGTGGAGGGCTGCCGTACGTATATATGTGGCATGCAACATGCTTCAAAGGCGGTATTATGTTGCTTCACACCGTGTTTTATTTCCAGAATAGCAGACACCAATTAGGTGATTCTATTCCCGACACTTACAAAGACTGCCGTGATGGTTAGTGGACAGTTGTCGCGTGAAACAACACAACACGCAGGCGCCCTTCACCTTCACGTATGCACTTGCCATTTGTCGTCCTTACGTCCTTGTAACTTGCGTAATTGGAATCTATATGAAATATTATTACTGCCGGATCCAAGGGTTTCCCAATCAGCGGCCGCCGACCTATGAATTTTAATGCCACAAACGCGCGATTTCCAAAATTTCTTTTCTCACGCTTCGCTTGCGATTTTTACTACAAATTTAGAATATGGCAAAAACATTGCACAGAACACACTCACTATATAATTAATGCATTAACCGTCAGCATTTATGTCCAACCCAATATAAGTTTCTTAAATGATGAGGTTTATTATGTTTTATGTCCCGAAATCTATCGTTACCTAACCAATAAATCAGATAAGCGCCGAGTGAATTACATAGTTACTTATATTTACCTTTCAATTTTAAGCACGTTTTGGTTTCTTCCTTGTTTATATAGAGAAAAAACTTTGATCATAGATGAATATTGTTAACATTAGTTTTTATTTTGTTTCTTTGATCTTTCTTTTCTTGGAAAAGATGAGACCGTTCTGACCAAGTTCTGTTATGGTAATTTGGTAATATATATGTAATATCACACAGTTTTGGTACATTTCCACGAACGAACTGTTATGTTCACAATAATTACGTAACGAAACACGGCTGACCATTCCAGACTGAACCAAATGTAGGACAGAACGTATGCCTAGGAAGGCCTGGTGGCAGGGACTTTCCTTCGGTATGCGTGAAAATGGGTGGGGGCGATATAGTCATTAACGTTTCACCAGAAATCATCATATATCGGCCTTTTATAATACTGTATTACAATATTACACACTATTTCACAACAAAAAAGCAAGAAAATGCATATCAAATTTGAGCATTTTTACTCTTTAAGCATTACAAGGGCAACTTAAGCTCGATTCATGATTTACTAAAATGACACGAGTAGTGTATAAAGCTATAACATAATATTCGTTGAGACCATCACTCTGGTACGGGTACATCATAAACAGTATCAGTTCCTAAAACACTACAAAGTGCTAAAAGTTTACGACGACGCTGGCACAGTAATTGCACCCAAGATATTTTATATAATATTGCAAACGCTCATCTGATAACCCGAGAAATCCATAACAATTCGACACCATATTATTATACCTGTCACTTAGTCCATTGCATGGGAATAAACCGTTTGTTTTCAAGCAAATAGCTTGGAAAGGCCAAACAACAACAAGTGTGTTTCTTGTGATCTCAAGACAAAAGCTAGGTAGGCGGAGTCGGGATGTAGTTTTGTTTTTGTTCTTATCTTTCATCGGGGTCTTTACGGTCTGAAATTATAGAGAAAAGAAAGAAAAGAAACTTTAGAACTACTGTTTTGTTTTCAAGGTAGGGTCGGATTACCAAAAACACATGTATTATTATGGAAAGACAGGTTTGTTCTCCTGTTTATAACACCTAGTGTTACCAGAATTGCATAATTTATATTAACGATTGTATATCGTTGGCACAAATGGCGCAATCTTGTTTGTTGATGCTGAAATTAAATACTTATCACAGTGTGTACCTTACAATAACTAACGGAAAGGAATTACTAGACTTTTTATGTAAAACCAGAGAAATTATGACCATATTTTATAACTGAATATTTTCAGTACATATACGTAACGTTAGATGCCCGTACATAAATAAATTATGTCCATGGAAACTATTCTTTAGCAATATCCTTGAAAAAAGAGGTGGAAACATAGTTTTTAATAGCAACCTTGAGGAAAATGATATAAAAAGATATGTAAAAATAACAAATTTGCTAAAAATAACTTTATTTCTTGGAATCATTTTAGAAAGAATCATGAACAAAATGATTATCAAAAATGATCACATGGAATAACTCAAAAATTAAACTCAACAACGAAACCTTATACTATAAAGAATGCCATGAAGTCCTAAGGCATTTTGTATCATGAACATATATTCGATTTTAGAATTGGTAAATTCTATTCTTTTGACAGCCTGCAATTTCTCTATCAAATACATAATTGTCATTATTTAAAGTATTTGCAATTAGTAAATGGTATAACTAGAGCCATACAGTCTAAACTTAATTATAATGATATTTCACAGCTATCGGAATTTAAATCTCTGACAGAAACAATTATCACTAAAACCTCTACACTTCTGTCACTTTGCTGTCACGCTTCCCTTTTAAGGAAAGATGTTCACGAACCAAACCATGTGCACATATGGGAGCACCAATTGTAAGGTGCAATCTTAAATTGGAATGAAATTTCTTGCATATGGGACAAGGATTTCCGCATTACTAGTAACTTCCGGTGCTGGAAAATGTCATCTTACACCCCATGTAAGACGAGTCGCGTGTGATGACGTCACGATTTCCCGTGCACTACTTTTGTACAAAATTGAATTTATTTTGCTGAGTTCTTGTCGTAAACAGTCAAGCTAGTATTAAATAGTTAAACATATAATTATACAGCACCTTAAGTAATGACAGCTGTCAATTTCAACTATATTAGATAAATAAATGCAAGTTTCTTAACCTTCGACTGTGGGAAAATCCGTTGTCAAGTGCGATGACTTCGAATCCAGACACAGCAAGATAATTTCAACTGTTTTGAAAAACAATCTTACCTTTTCAATGTTGATGTATTTGATGGTGATTTGTAATACATTCAAATATTTATGTGAATAAATCACAATACCACACTTTCTGAATGGTAATGAAAAAATCTTGCCGAGTTATTGTTTGGTACAACCTTCAATAAGTACGCGTATTCATCCATCGTGTGATACAATTTCCAGACAGATTATTTCGTGTTTTAACGAAAAGCGGTTTGCTCAATCGATTTATATTTTACCTGTTCTTAAGGCTGTCTAGAAACTCTTAATTAAATATCCGAAATTAATAGAAACACATAGTTTCGAACGTCAGACGATTTTATTTTAGTAAACACACTACCCTATAGCCGTGACGTCACGGTGTTGTTGAATGAAATATCGCTACGCTTTGGTTGTACTATAAAGAAATAGGTCGCGCTGCTTGTTTATTGTCTAATGCCCCATAGAGTTAAATTAAATAAAATTTCCTTTTAAAAGGAATGGCTTGCCATATTGTGAAGATGCGAATACATTCCGCTAAAAATAGCATTACATCATCATAATCGGAACAACTCGGCCATTACCGTCTAGCAAATGTTCAGTAGTTTACGTAATAATATCGGAATCGCCCGAAACTCGACTGGTTCCCATCTCCATTCGGGAAATTAGCATGCATAAAATAGAAAGCAGGGAAATTTCAAACCGGAAGTACCTTTCCAAAACAATACTGGCTTGCCGTGAACGGTATGGAAATTGTATCACACGTTAAAATATGCAAGAAAAAGTATCTATCATGTGTTCCTGGTGTTTTCCCATCCACACCAGGAACACATGAAAGATACTTATATTACAATATGCCCTATAGCGCATCAATTGACACCACTTTACACACTCCTTTCAATAAAAAGTAAAAAATAGAATCATTCCAACAAATAAGTTCTTATTCAAATGTAAACGTGTTAGTTCGTCTTTATGTGATCTGTGCTCATGTAATGAATGAACAAAAACCATAAGATAAAGGAAATGTAAGTGCTTTGTCCCGATTTGTTTTGTCAGTAGCGTGGACGAACCATCTATTAAGAACCTAACGTATTTAAAGCGTTTAATAAAACTACAATGTATAGAACAACAAAAAACACAATATTTCATACATAAATTTATGATTCAAGTCATTTTAAAACATTCAAAATGTTACAGAACAGTGTAATAGTTTAGGTCTACTATCAGTCAAAATAAACAAAATGGCCACCACCAACGAGTACCTGCTTTCGAACCCTTCAAGAAAACTACAGCGCAGTTCAAAACTATTGATTTAATAGAGTTAAATTGATGACAGTTGAACATGTAAACTTTAAACAGTGTGTGATCTGGCATTATTTACATGGCAGGGGCAAATGAAGGTGTCATTTTTTCGGATGACTCTCTGTGTGAAGCGGTATATAAAACGTGTCCAGTGTCCACAACCCGGGTGGTCACACTGTGCCCACTTGGTAATTACGAGGGACAAGAAGTTTTTCAACTCCCTTGGCTGAATTTGATGGCAGACACAGCACTTGTCATCGTCAGACATATCCTCAGAAGAATCAGAGTCAGAGAGGATGCAAATTTCAACTGGATCAGGAACAGTGTCACACTGCACCAGATGACTTGACTGTTTGGCAGTATTCGGGGCCTTTGTTGATTTCGTCCGGTGACTAGATAGTGCTGACTCTTTAAAACTTGGCTGGGACTGGGCAATTTCTTGGACAATTGTCCTCATGAACTCGTGGCGCATGTTGTAGATATTCTGTAGGGAACCAAATCAACCAACCTCAAATGGCTGACGACAGTGACTCGTGTGTGCGGGCAGAACAAATAGATTTTAAGCGTCAACTAAAGTTTGACAAACCTAGGTACATATTCACAAAAAACACAAACAAAACTCGAAAACACAAATATTGTACGACAAAAAAAACAATGAATTATATAAATGTTTTAATGGAAAAATATAATCATAATATGAAACAATGGATTGGATTACTTATGACAAGTTTAAGCACAGACTTAATACATATGGTTTTATATAAAATAACTAGTGTTCTTTTCACGTAAAATATATATTGTATTAATGGCACAACTATGACATATTGTCACAACATATTTGTAAGTAAGAAGGAATGTGGAGTAATACAATTTTAATGAAAATACTTATACTTTCATACAATGTGGACAATTACTGCCCATGTCTTCAGTACATACATGTATTATAATAACAGTGTTATGTACCATGAACCAATGCATAAACTACATGTATATTATACTGGTAATACTGTCATAATAGAATTAAACAAAATATAAATGACACACTTGAGACACCTAAGAATACGAAAGAGGGATTGGGAATGCTCATTCAACTTTACTTGCTCCATGTCCTTAACTTTGTGCTTATACTTTGATGGATCGTTATAGTGTTGTTCAAATGTTTGACTATTGAAAAACGACTAAGCAAAGCAGGTATAGTAATAGACCGTTCTGATAGTTTTGACAAATGTGGACGGATGTAGAACAGCATCCTAGATACCATTGACGATTGATTTGTCAACAGAATCTTCCACTATTGTCAAACCCATTTATTTTTCCATTCTTTATCTGCCAGTCACCCCTTTTGACACAGTCTACACTTTCACCAATGGTTGGGGAATACTTCAGGCTTTTGGAGCTACTTGGTCTGATTTGAGCTTACATCATCGTGTAGTTATATTTTTCTGGTCCTCAGGGATTATGGATTGTATGTTGTTTACATTTGAATAAAGAGTTCCGCTCATGCTCTAGGGGGTGTCAATGGTGTGGCATCCTCCATTATCACTGATGAACAGTTTCAATAAAACCGAAGCAATGCAGGCAATGGTTCCTGAGGGCTTTCCCTTTCATCAGTTTAATTTAACTTACTACAGATGGTGTTTAGAGCCTGTGTGGCGGCTGTAAAATGTCGCCCCGTACTATACATGATTGTGTAGTTATATAGTTTTCTAGTCCTCGGGGATCTTGGATTGTATGTTGTTTTCATTTGGAAAAAGAGTTCCGCTCATGCGCTAGGGGCGTCAGTGTTGTGGCATTCTTCATTACCACTGATAAACAGTTTCAATAAACCCGAGGCTGTTTTTTCTCTCGTGCAGGATATGCTTCCTAAAGGGCTTTCCCTTTCATCAGTTTAATTTAACTTACTACAGCTGGTGTTTAGTGCCTGTGTGGCGGCTTTTAAATGTCGCCCCATACCACATTATTGAGTAGTTATAATTTTCTGGTCCTCATGGATCATGAATTGTATGTTGTTTACATTTGGAAAAAGTTCCGCTCATGCGCTAGGGGGGGGGGCGTCAGTGGTGTGGCATCCTTCAGTACCACTGATGAACAGTTTCAATAAAACCGAGGGCATTCCCTTTCATCAATTAAATTGAACAATGTAAATGCATTTTTACCACGGGAGTTTCAGACGTTAATCTGTTCCCTGGAGATGCTTCCTCTCTACCGTGGACGATTTTTTAAAATAGCGAACTGAAAGTTTCCTTATATTTCACGGTCTGACCGTACCAATCGAATATGTTTTGGTCATTTTCCATAACCCTGACTGCTATTATTTTGCTTGCCATGAGGACTGCTACAGCGGCGAATCCAGGATATATTGCTTACGAAGAATAACGTCGTTGTCGAACACATTTTCCCCCGAACAAAATGGTCGTTAACGAATCCCGGAACATCGGAATTATTTAAGAAAAATTCACCAACAATTTTGTTGTTGTTTTTTATTGAACAAAATTCCGATATAAAATTATTTAATGCAGATGGGAAATACATGTATCGCTTTGGCCTTTTAGTTCTTTGACTGGATGTAACAAAAATAATGTAAATAAACATAAAATGTATTGATATTTGATAAACATTAGTAAAACATGTTTAACATCAGATATGCTTTCTAACAAAATAGTGTTTTTTGTGGAACAGCATTGGTGAACTGCATTATAACTGTCAAAGTCATGTGATACCATGGTCTCGTGACCAATTAAGCAGCCGACAGAGTAGGTCAGCTGTCAAACTTTTATTTCAATGAATTTAACAATTCTGCATTATGTAATTATGCTTTTCACATAGAAAATGACAAATCTTATTTATTTATATTAAAAAATCATATGAAATAGCTATATTTCTCTGTTTATGTCGCATTTCTAAACTTTGACAGCTGTCAGATTTTGTACATTATGTAAACAAATACCGGTACACACAAATGAATGACGTAATGCACAAATAGACATGCGCAGAAAAAAATCGGAAAAATATGAAAGGTTCGAAAGGAGGTTGGTAACACGATAACATTACTGTAGTTGACTCTCTATATAATTATTTTATCCACATTTCATGTCCATAGACTCTTATTTTGTACTGTTATATATGATATCATTAAATACTTAAGCAAAATACTAGCCATGTTAATATTAGTGACCACTAATTGTCTTCTGTTTCGATACTGTTTTTGTGCGTTCGTAAAGCAAGTGTTAATAAGAGCACCTTGGTTTGATGAAGTCACATTATGCACTTTATCTGTTGTTACATGTATTATTTGAGACGTCAGGAGCGCAATATTCTACTCCCCCAAAGTTGTATGTGTACACGGTCTATAGTACATACATTTCTATATCAAACCGACAACACTTAAGAAAAATGATTTTTAGTATACGAGTCTTTCCCTGTCGGGGTAATCTGACCAGTGAATAATAAACATGACACGCTAGTTTGGATTCGAAATAGGGGTACATGTATAAAATATAGCAGAAACACAAGCATTAACCCATGTGACGTGAATGCAATAACTAAGCATTTTTCTATTTAACCAATTAGTCAATCATTGCAATTATCTAATACGCAAAGTAATAGCTTGGTGTTATTTATGCATTGCGGCGTGCGATTCTAAAGGCTATGGTTCGAATCTCAAGAGAAGAATTTTTGTATAAGACAGACAATGAGTAGCATTTGTTTATTAAATTTGTAGTCGAGAGTAGCGAGACGAAAAATGTCACAGAGTCCAGCCATGAGCTGCCTTTTTGATTTAGACTATATTTATATTTTTCCTTGTTTATTTGTACAAATCTATTGATTTTAAACCGTCGTTTAGTGAGTGCTTCTAAAACTTGATAGTATTCTGATAAAGTCAGAATACTACATGTATTTACTAGTTTTATTATTTTCGTTGAAATGCAGTTTTGACGACCGAAAAAAACTAAAGTGTCGCCCCGTACTTTATCATTGTGTAGTTATATTTTTCTGGTCCTCATAGATCATGGATTGTATGCTGTTTACATTTGAAAATAGAGTTCCGCTCATGCGCTAGGGGGCGTCAGTGGTGTGGCATCTTTCACTACCACCTATGAGCAGCTTCAATAAAACCGAGGCTGCTGTTTCCCCATGCAAGCTTCCCGATAGCTTTCCCTTTTCTGAGTGTATTGCAACGATAGGAAAAATCAACTTCTGCTAATAAAACACACCTTTAATAGGCATGTCTATATTTACTATACTAGTTGTGCCCGAAATGTATGGCATAATATTCTTTGCGCATAATTTTTTTTCTTTTTTTTCCTTTGTACACTTTTTTATATGTCATCACATGATTGTGGGACGCACGGCGATATGTGTATTGTCAGCTTTTTATCCAAACCCGAATCCTGGGATATTTATTGGTTTATTTAACATTATTTTGATAAACATTTACAGCCAGAAATTACCACAGCCGTGACCATAATCTTACAAAAACGTTTTACAACCGTTTCTGTAATAAAATTTGCAGAAAAGAACATTGATTGTTTTTACTCTAATGTATTTCAACAATAAAAAATGTTATACCTCATGAACCAATGAAACATAAAAATGTCTGTGTACTGTTTGTATTTCACGTAGAAGCTAATGAAATGAATTAAATGAAGGAATTAACGGAATCAATGTTTACATAAGTTGAAAGTGGAAATGATGCACTTACACCCTGAAGGCGATAAACATTATACGAATTTTGTTGTGGAAATTATTCATAATTCAGTCAAACAGTTACGGCAGTGCAAATAATATGCAAATCTGAGTTTCTCGAATAATCTAATGGTTTTATAAATAAAATGTGCATTATATCAAAAATTTATACAAAACATACCCGCAATGGTATTGAAACAGAAGGTGCTTACCATTTATAGATATTTCAAAAATGTTTGTCAAAAACGTTTTTCTTAAGAAATATCTTCATTCAAGTCGTAAACGAAGTGCCGTACACCTTGTTTTGTGTTGAAACAGCTAAAATACTTTTTGATGGTAAAATGGATGTAGATAATATAGTATTTAATTGCGCAATAGTTTTTATATTTCACAACAATGGTGTGAGATGAATAACAATTGTTTTTAATTAAGTCATGTTTTCGTATTCTAAGAGGAATTAGATACATCTGTTTATTGATGCTTTAGTTTCCGCAGACACCTATAGACCATGGTTAGCCTTGTTCCATATATTTTTATCTATAAATAATTTTTATATATTAGTGCGCAAACATCACGAACTTAATGACGATTTCAGAGAGTGAGCGGCGCTACACAATATCAACATTCTGTTTATCCTGTTGAAATAGTCTAGTGGCAATTGGAGCTGGTCTATATGAGATACCAGACGTGTCTAAAGAAAGCATTAACTTAGTAAGTACATATGTATATGAACTTTTAAATGTAAATTTACCACATATATACAATGTACGAAGTCTAGACTTTATCATGATGGCACTTTGTCACATCACAAACCGTGTCATTAACTGACCAAGATATCGTGATTTGACACCATTCCAAGACCACGAGGAATTGGATTCCTTTAGTCCTTTCGAAAATACTGAATAAAGTCATACAATGTTGTCTGATCGGTTATAATTAACGTCAAGGCCAAATTCACTAACATGTAAGTGTCGCGACGCCACGCAACAATGACATTAGTTTTATAATGATTCAACTAATTAAATCTTTAACTATTAAGTTTGTCAAATTGTAAGTTAGATAACAAATATTTAAACCGCTCATTGGGGCCCATAAATGTTGCTGAACAAACTATTGGACGATACTGTTTTGCAATATACACCTTAGTGTGTAATAAAAAATAAATAACATAACTTTAAATCGTATACGCATATAATACTTCGACGATTTTATTGTTGTGTACTGTGACAAAGTGAACATCAACATTATTCGTATTGTTAATACATGTATGTAAAACATACTTTGATAAAATTTGATAAAAAAAAAACATTAAGGAGATGAGACATATTGAAATGCCCAAAAGCAGCCCCAAAAAGTTCATTTGTCATTTTCAAAAACTAGAGATGATATTGAAACGAAATAAGCAAAATACTGTAAGGTTACCGCAAAAGTACAATAAAGATTACCACCATTAGTGCATGGAGTTTTATATGCTTAAGTGTGAAAGGTATGTATTAGATTTTGAGTTCTGCTGGCCCGTGTGAAATCCATGGCTAATTAATGGTTAATTAACAATAAATTGTATGTTTTATTAATAGAAATTGGTACTTTTGAGGTTACCTCACAGTATTTTGCTTATTTCATTTCAATATCATCTCTAGTTTTTTAAAACGACATATGGACTTTTGGGGGGCTGCTTTGGGCATTTCAATATGTCTCACCACCTTAAAAGGTCACTCCCTCCTCTTTACGAAAAGATCTTATAAACACTGTTAGTCAACATCTCTTAACTCCTAAATCTTACTTCTTGTTCTTGAGGTATCACAAAGAGTAGGTATGTTTTCATGTGTATAAACATTTAATATTTGGTCTCCTTGCACCCTGGAAATTCGTATTCCATGGGATATTGATAGACATTGTACTGTTATAACTGATCGAGGAAACTTCAGTTGGTCAATTAGTAATCATATTCAATGTGTTGCTATTTTGTTTATTATATAGGTAAATAAGAATAAAACACAAAATACCCCTGTTTCCTGTAATCCGACGGACCCTCCTTTCTTGGCCCAAACCGATTTATTTGATGACACAGAAAATCATTTCGTACTAAAATATAGATAAGTGTCTATTATATTTATTTAAATATACTGCTACAAAACAGTTCTCATAAAA
>Ga0224511_10002450_pt1 | contig 12502 bp, 10 predicted proteins | sample SF_May12_sed_USG_2_FD_169988 | JGI IMG/M metagenome (GOLD analysis project Ga0224511, IMG submission 169988) | Sediment microbial communities from San Francisco Bay, California, United States - SF_May12_sed_USGS_8_1 | ecosystem: Environmental > Aquatic > Marine > Sediment | place: USA... | reverse complement strand
GTGATGAACGTCATTAGGGCTGGTTAAAGCAAGCGTGGAGTCCTTCGGACTCCACACACTTTAACCAGCCCTAATGACGTTCATCACTCGGTGAACTTATCAAACACGAAATTTATTCCTTAAATATATTGGATAGCTAAATTCATACTACATATTTTCAAAATAACCCTCCGGTTCACATACTATACAGACATAGATGAGCATTTTGTTATATAAAATGTTTTGTTCAACTTCTTTTGTTACCTCAATATACAAGAGCCAGTTGGAACCGGGTAATGCTCCCCGAATAGGTATTGGGCACAAAGAAGTAGTTTGTCAAAAGTAATTGTAAAATCCGACTTCAAATAACAAAGTTTTGGGCCAGACAGGATTTTGATGTACAAGGTCATGTTGTGACCTTGGCATTGACAAATTGTACCTGCACAATGTATACATGATATCAAGTGCTTGCAAGTCATACATGCCTCATTCCTAAGGTTCCTTATCCTAACAATGTCTGCAATTTCTCCTGTCAGCGACGGTACAACTTTATTGTTGTCTGTTTCGTCCCACAGAGGGTGTTTTAAGTCCGCTTTATAACAGAAGTGTCGCAGAAGAGATGTTAACACAGAGATGTCAAACATATCTGATTTTTGATGTTGCTTAATGTGCCGTATCTGTTTGTCTGATAGCTTAGCTTTCCTCAAGTCTTTGTCACTAGGTAGCCATGCTTGTAAGGTTGTACCTGTGGGTACAAATGAGTCAAACTTGGCTCTCAGGACGCGTGTAGAGTCCAGCAAAAGTCTGTGCAGTTGTAGGAAGTTCCTTTCATTTTTACCATCAGATGACGCTGCCATTCTGGAAAAAAATAATATTTTTATAAAATCATATCAAATAACTAAACAGGTACTTTCGGAAATGTCTCATCCTCATGTCACTGGATGGGAACATTTGTTTTTTCACAGAGAGATGGGATCTTATACAAGCATTTGATAGTTATGAAGGCAATACAGTACTCCCTTGCCGGTCTCTCAAAAAGTTCTTTAATTATCATAAGCTCCCGTTTATTGCCATTTATAATTAATTCAACTTTCAAATAGAAAACAATAATTACGATATACAAAATAGACACATTCCTTCTTTTTGTAGACCACTGAAACTGGCAATTTGAGTAACACCACTTAGTATAATGCAGTATAGCACGCACAGAGCCAAAGAATAAGCAAGGTATTGACACATTATTTCAATGTAGTGATCATTTCTGTCAAATAGTTGTAAGATCCGACTTCAAATAACAAATTTATGGGCCGGGCACGTTTTGCTGCAAGATCAGGCTGTGACCTTGACCTTCAAGGTAGCGACCCAAATTTGTTTGCGACACAGCGTCTCAATAGGGTTATCATTTCTGTGAAATAGTTTTAAAATCCGACTCAAAGTAACAAAGCTTTGGGCCAGACACTATTTTGCTGCAAGGTCATGCTGTGACCTTGTCCTTCAAGGTAGTGGCCAAAGTGTTGTGTGCGACACATTATCTTAATATAGAGATCCTTTCTATGAAATAGTTGTAAAATCCGACTGCAAATAACACAGTTTTGGACCGGACATGATTTTGCTGCAAGGTCATGATGTGACCTTGACCTTCAAGGTATCGACCTAAATTTTGTTTGTGATACGTCGTCTCAATATGATGATCATTTCTGTGAAATATTCGTAAATTCAAACTTAAAATAACCAACTTATGGGGCGGATATGCAAGGTCATGCTGTGACCTTGACCCAAATCTTGCTTGCGACATGTCGCCTCATTATGGTGATCATTTTTTGTGAAATAGTGTTAAAGTCCGACTTCAAATAACAAAGTCATGAGCCGGACACGATTTTGCTTCAAGGTTGTGCTGTGACCTTGACCTTTAAGGTAGCGGCCCAAATGTTGCGCATGCATATTGTACACATTGATACCTATTTACATACCAATTTCCATGCGCCTAGCATTAATTGCTTTTAAGTTATTATACGATACAGATTTTAAGCGGACAGACGGACTGGCGGAATGACGGAATGAAAGACAGATGGTAAATCTAAAGTCCCTACCGATGGGAACGCTGGTAGGGGACTAAAAAGCTCTGAAATCAAGCCTTTTCCTGGACATAGTGACACTCAAAAGAAATTATATTTTGTTGATTTGGTTAAAATAGTTAATTACCAATTCAATTAAAATGCTGCTTAAATAATCACATGTATATAGTTAGTCTTTATTTATTTATTGCTATTGAAAATGTTTCTATTTAGAAATTGATCAAAACTGTCCTAATGGTTTATTATAAAATTAGGCATGCAACAGTCAACAAAAGAGTCAACGATTCTGCTTCAGTTAAATCAGTCATGTTTAATAAACCATTATGTGTAAACTATATTTAATTTATACAAACATTATCAGAAAAATCCATTTAGGTTTTAAAAAATCCCATTGTTTTTTAGGATGAAGTTTTTTCTCCCATTAATTTTGCCGGCCACGTCGATCCCTGCTGGCCATTTATTTGCGAACACTTGTAGCTGAAATTGAGAGATTTAGGTGGTGTGTGCCAATGGTTGATTCCGACTGTGTGTGAAACAAAATGACATTACAGCCATACAGAGATGTGTCAGAAGGACCAGGAATGGGAATCGTTTTATGCCCACCCCTTAGGATTAGGTCACACTTACTTCAATGTAAGTGATGAGTTAATTCAGATGCACTACTAAGCAAACTGCAAAAATGTGGCTGCAACTCCCAACACGAACAATAGTTGGGGGTTGCCAGTCAAAGCGGCCCCAATAAAAAATGAGCCCAGTCCAAACTGTCCCATTTTTTTGTAAAACGGCCCTAATATAAAAAAAATGTCGGTCAAAACACCCCGAAACAGAAAATGCAATGTTATATAATGTGGACTTTCTATCAATTCTAATGATTTAACTTAACAATATTACACGTAGAAAACAGCAGGTTTTGTCTTATATTTATTTATGGAATTTAGGAAAATGTTTCATTATGATGTTGTTATTATTGCTATTTACTTGTTTGTTAACAAATTCAATACATTTAACATATCTAAGAAAAAGGACACATGTCCCTATGTATTCATCTATCATCAATAAAAGAAGTGTGCAAAACATATAATAGTAGTTGAGTTCTTTAATATTATTTTGTTGGCAAACGCTTTGTTGTATTTAAGAAGAGGCGTAATCGTTAAATATGACACACTTTTGACAAACTGAGATTTCAGAGTGATTGTAGGACTTTGTGTCGGCTGGCAACCATTGTGTTAAGAGACTGATGACACTACATATCTGTGTTTTTGTTCTAGTATATATATTAATTATACGTACATTCATACGTTTACTAACATATTCATTTTTGATTCATCATGCCGTTTTGGATAAAATAAATCAATGAATAAAACTGTACAATGATCTTCCTTTTAAATGATAATCTTCTTAAAAAGGAACCAATTTCTATCCATTGATCACCACGACAAACCTTAAGTACAATTGAACTTTCACAAGGAATTAACCATCATTGATTGCCATACTTAAAATTCTATGTATGTATCTTTTTACCCTTATAATCAGTCACAAATCTTGCATTGTGTAAAGTAAACTAAATAAATTAACACTGCAGAAAGAATTGCAAACTTTTGTACTAAATAATGTGTTTTGGAACAAAAAAGTAAAACTCAACAACAACAAAACAAAACACAAACATAAAAACCCTTGCCGGATCCGACGATTGAACCCGGGACCTCTTGCAACCGAAGCGGATGCGTTACCACTGCACCACAGAGTCAACTGAGAGTATCAAACGTAGTCAAGCCATTTAACTCTAGCAATTCAGAATATTATAAAATGGGTCGAAACGTAAACAAACAAAGCCAAAATTGCGGGCCAGACATTTTCAGCAAATGTACATGTTTGTGTAATATTTTTACATGCACAAATAACTATATTTGGCAGTTTCTCATATTAATGGGAGTAGGTTTCGCTGCTTAAATATGGTTAAAATGTAAGATGTTAACAAATCTGACCTAAAAGGTACAGGCATATCATCTTTAAGATGCATGGGTTAACTTTCACAACTATACAGTGAAATCCTTGTATGGGGCTGTTTTGACATTTTTCTTTTTTGTTTGTGGCAATTTTGTCTAGCAACCGTAATTGGGGCTGTTTTGGACCGGGCCGTTTTCGATTGGGGCGTTTTGACTAGCAACCGTAATTGGGTATCAATTCTGAAACTTAATAATTTTCTGTGTATATGCCACTCGTAGCAGTTTTGACCTGAATTGTTGTACTGACATGCCAATTGTCGAGCAAAAATGGAAATACTTAAAATAAGTCATAATACCTTTGAAATCGAATCTAGACTAGACATAGCTGAACTAATTTGCATTCAGATCTCCTGAACGCTAAAAGGAAACTTAGAATATCAATGATGGAACATTTAATCAGCAGATATGACCAATCTGTCTGATATGTGGACCTAAATCACTACAAATATGTGAGAAAATAATATAAAACAACATTATAAAGTCAAAATACCTTTAAAATTCTCGAAACTATGTTCAGATGTTGACAGTTTCAAAAGGGAAACAACTCTAACAGTTGAAAGGGAAGTAACGCTGACACAAAACCACCATTATCTTTGGAGGTTACGGACGCCTATATTTTCAAGGAAATAGGCTATTTTGGGTTATTTTATTATGCTAAACTGGTGTATTTATTTTTTTAAACCATTTAAACGTAAAACATGCTTACAAACTTTAACTTTGCATAAAATGTCATTTTCAATTGTAAGTTGAGTGTAAACGAGCTGATAATGTTTATTAATTGTCACGGTGGATTTGAAAAAGATGAATCAGTGTGAAAAACGTGTGTGTAAACTTTATACAATGTACCAGGCTATTGTTGGATTTGTATGCACACATTTGCTTTAATATACATTTCCCTTTTTGTTTTTGTGTGTGCATATATTTAAAACATAAGCATAGGCAGTACGCTCCACAGAGGCTTAGCAGAAATAATTCGCGTTCAGATTATGCTGCGCACGGATTTTGTGCGGAACGGCCACCATTGAAACTGGGCAGATTGCTATGGACGCAAAGAGTCCATCAGATGTAAAAACTCTTCGCGGGCATATATATGGACTAGACTAGACAAGTTGTCTTATTTGCGATCAGAAGTCTAAAAAACGCAACTGCACCGACATTTCAACTTACTTTATGAAAACAATAAAACTGCATAAACAGGAATGCTAATAATAAAGATACCTTATTTTTAACAAAACATTCTAGTAAATTTTGTAGTTGTTCTCCGACGTACAGTTTTTATGGCGGAAATTCCCTAAATAGCAGTCAAATAAAGTTAAGTATACGGACTTCCAGGAGCCTAATATTGAGGGGGTTGCTAAAACCAGAACAAATCCTATGACTGTGTCGTACCATTTGCGTCTAATTTGCGGGCCAGACATTTTTATTTTCAACAAATACATTTTTCTGTAATATTTTTACATGCATGGACAACTTTATTTGGCAGTTTCTCAGAGTAGGTTTCGCTGCTTAAATATGGTTACAATGTAAGATGTAAATAATTCTGACCTAAAAGATACAGGCACAGCATCTTTAATAAACGCTCATTATTGTGGCTTTTGCTGACTAGCTGTGTTGGTAGAACAGCGCAGCATTGTACCAAGGCTAGTTGGTTCGAGTCCCATATCAGAAACTTACACTGTTTTCCCATCTGTCATGACTTTTCGTAAGCGCTTACTAAAGCATATTAATTAAAATGATGTTGATCTAGAATTGTTTCTGGCTTACAAATGCAAATGTTTTCAATTGCTTCATATTGATGAGAATGGAACTATGGAGTTTTTTCTCACACATATCTGATTCGGCTATTCAAAAACTTATATCCTAGCAACAAATCTCAGAATATGCTTTTTTTGCTCTTCATTTAAATAAAATGCGGACTTATTACTTACGGAAATAAAATTAATATAATTATTAAAAGTAAAACTTGACATTGTAATATAAACATTATTTCCAACAATCCAAAGGAAGAGTTTATACAAAATCAAAATCATTTAATGTAAAACTATTTAAACAATTAATTGGAACGTAATTTTTTTTTTTAATACTGAACTAAGATTTGTGTGCAAGGCATACGGGTACCCCCTCTCCCCCATTGTCGCATTGCTTACTTAGCACTGCTTTTAAAGGCTGCAAACTTCCTACCATGCTATGTAAGCCTTGCGTGGTTAATACAATTTAAATACAACACAAAACTGTACTTAAACTTAGTAAAATATATACACCAACAAAAACCGACGTCATATATTGTGAAATACGAAACTAATTTTGGGAGGAAACAAGAATAACCTAACATCGGCCTTAGATGACAAAAAACGTTCCTTCCCGTAAAAGAGTTCTTTCTTTCTTCGATTTACTTTTGAAATAAGTTAAAGAACCGTGTAAGAATGGAAATAGAATTTGATTTAGCGTGCTATATCGTCAGTTAGAGCACGGTTTCTCATCAGTAGCTAAAATTCGATCACTCAGGTGGCGTTTGTGTTTAAATGATTACGCGACTGAACTCGCAACAGTGCTCTAACTGACGAAATAGCAAAATTAAAATGTATTTCCTAAGTTAAATAACACTGTTTTGTTATGTTTCAACATGTGCTGGTTGATGATAATTGGCCACATTACTTGCTTTTGATAACATTGATGGTGTCATGCAATTATTGAGTCATTTTTATCTATTCTAAAACTTGAAAATAAATTTTTGATGGTATTTCTAACATATTAACTACCACAAATCATCTTTAGCTTAAAAAGTATGTACTTCTTACAACAAAAAATCTGCTCAGTAATTTGCGGACAGAAAAAACAGTTTTTTAACACTTTACATCATTTGTTGGCCTGAGGGCATTTTCGCAAAACGAAATACGTCTACAATTGCATTTGTTATCAATTAAATAATACAAAATTTAAATAAAACGACATCCTTTATGACTAGCAGTATTTGTATTTCCTTAACAAAATGCTGAGGTGACAACATAAATAATTTAACTCAATACGAATGTTACGCATTGTGAGTGCAATTCAGAATATTATAAATTGAAGAGATGTTCAAACAAAGAATGTTGTAAACAATGTAGATATGTCGTGTTTAAGGGCACCATGACAAAATGGCCCGTACAAAAACTAACACAAGGGACGACACAAAAACTCCAGAAGATCCAGTTAAATGTTTGTCCTTGTATTGATTTCGGCGATCATATTACAATAGCTCATAGAGAGGCATTTATTCTCAAATTCTATTGATGATAAATCTATATTTAATATAGCTAGCAAATTTCAAGTTTAAAAGTGCTTAATTCAATGAATAACCTATACAATAAGGAGAACAAAATTTGAAAAATATGCCAAAAACTATACATTGCAACTGCGTCAAAGGTATTTGATGAGCATCGAAATGTTAACGTCTTTGATAAATACTCATATTATGCGAGATGTTACGGTAAATTAGTCATGGCAGATTCAGAGTGAAGCCTTAATACATTTTTTATATTTAACTTGTCAACCACATAATTGTTTTCATACCGTACGTTAAACAGGTTTAAATGGGTCTGAGTTTTTATAATGTTTTCCCTTTTAACAGGAATATGAAGACACCTTAAAATCATGTTAAAAATCAAATATGTAGGATAAGGTTAAACGGCGTGGTAAAGTACAATGTTTCTTATAATATTGTATCAAGTTGTTTGAAAGTTCTACTTGAGGGCATATCCATGAACCCATTACCGTGTATTACATTCAGTTGTCTTGTACTTTGTTGACTTTATTAGGAATATAACTTTAATGTTTTTAAATGTACCGGTAGTTTGTTAAACAGCGACGCATTTTGAAAAATATTAATGTTCATCTCTTTTTCATAATTGTTGTAAATAACCGGTATAAATAAAAAACAATTCATTATTTTTAAGTAACTTAATTTGCTTTCTCTCCTACAGTTTTATTTTATGTAATCCTATTTAAATAATTAGTATCAGTCTTTGTATGTATAACTATTGATTCTGACCTCAACTGTGACCACTGAAAAAAATGTGTTTAACTTTGTACTTTATTGCCGATGCTGTTAATACTGGATTTGCGCGTATTTTACATGTCTATATACGCTGTACATACCTTGTAATATGAGCACAGACGAGAAGAACATCGTTGACTGTTTATTTTGGTAGTTCACACAATGTATATTTCTTCCAACTTGTATCACACATCGCACGCATGGTTCGCACATAAAACACCTCCATTCTTGTTAAACACATGTACATTCATATAGTTCACATAGTTTCAATCTAGCATTAATGTTAGAACAGACAGAAGTGTTCCTAATACACCCTAAATCGCACCAAACCAAATCAATCGCAATGATTGTTGAACAGAAATTCACTACCTCAGCATTTTAAAGATCTTTCAAATATACCAGCGGCTCACACACTTTAAATGTAATATGACTGCATAAACTGAATACGTTCTTTTATTTGATAATCATTGCTTTGTCAAAAGCTGATTGCTTTACATTATTGATTCCCGCCGACACTTAACAATCACTCATTCAGTGTAACGTTTGTTCCGCAAGTAAAGGGAAACAACTGCAAACTGTCGTATTTATAACTAACCTATGATATACACATTTACCGAAAATATGTGTTACTGTGAGGAACGGCCTTTTAAACAATGTACTTACAATTACAAGACGTCGCCTGTATTAACCTTGGAATGGGTTACACCTACAACCTTTTGATATGCAGTTTTATTCGCATCTCTAAACAATTTCTCCTGGTATTAAACACGATATGAATATGCCTTTGCCAAGTGAGTCACATGTACGAAATGTTGGCGTTCCTTTTCAAACCACTTCCAGAATGTTAAAGGTTTTCTCACTGGTGCTTGAGTGACAGTTTCTAATTAATTAACATTCTGATTGTTGTGTCGAATGAATAAACACACTTTCTATTAACAAAAATGACATTCTGATTGTCTTTGTTTTGTGGAATGAAAAAAAAACAATTTTCTATTAACAAAAATGACATCGTTAAGTTAACGACATAAAATTCATGGTAGGAAGTATAGCTATGAAAAGGAACGTCATCGGTGTAAATTAAACCCATTTGAATACTGCTATGTCGGGAAAAACACTTTTTATGACTGTATGTTATGCATTTATCTAGAATGAAAGACAAGCTTAATATTTTAGCATAATGTGCAACAGTAAGCTTGTTTGTACGTTCAGGCATGTTATACTAACCATCCCATGTCCCACAGCGCGTGCATATTATTATACAAATATTTGATTAAATGTGTGTTTTTCATTTATTTTTGTATTTTTAACAATTAACCACCACGGTACATGCTCAGCAAACATGTCCACATCAGGCCGATATCGGCTGGAAACGCAGATTTCGGCAGAGGTTTGCCGATATCGGACCAACACCAGGCCGATATATGTCTTGTGTATAAATGTTTTTTTTCTATTTGCGAAGTATATGTTTAATCACTCCTGCATGTCGATACAGTTCGATGGTTTACGATATAAACAAATTTACATTTGTATGGACATATCGGCCCATTGTCGGCCCGATATCACTTTCACCACATGATAATACACATTGTTATGTTTATGTTGGCCGGTATAGATAAATGTGTTAAGATTACATGTATTAAGCCTTGAATAAAAAATCATTTTCATTTTACCTTTAAAGTTTTAATAAGGAAGATTAAGCGATAATCTGGCGTGAATAGGTTGTTTCCGTTTGCAAAGATCAATCAGATCTAAAAATAACTATGCAGTAAATGAATGTCTAATAACATTTTTCAAAACTTGCTAAGCAAAGCAATACTTAGGTATTAGGATATTTTCTTTTAGAATTTAATATTTTTGGTTCATTTTGTTGTATTATTTTATTAACAGTAGAACGCAATAAAAGTTTTGACTATTCAGTGCGTAACTGGATATACTTAAATTAAAAAAATGTTGCCTAATGTTTACTATTATGTTTAAATTATCGCTGCACAACAGTTTTCACTGAACTGTACATGAGTTTTTAAAGGTAAGATTTATCATCACACTGCTAAGTGTTCTAATTAATTGGCGATCCCGGCAGGATATTCACAGCTGAAATTTCTGGCCTGTTTACATGTAGTTATGTTTTGGGATGATCATTTCAAAATAAATAAACGACATACTATTTTTCACATTTTAACTGATTATGTAGAAGGAATGTACAGTCCAATTTTTTTTTTATAAATTTAATTAAAAAATTAAAAAGTAATTTAAGTAATTTAGTAATTTAGTAGATGTGCGAGTATACCTTTACATGTTACTTACATACGTTGATTCTTAAGATAGATCATTTAATACTGAAGCAAAGTTGAGTGACCTACCTTGTACACGGCATATACTTCTTTATTTTAACCCAGCATACTGTATATGTCTATATGACAGTTTGGTTGCATACAATATTTAGAACAACAAAATGGCATTGTTTTAAATGACAACATTTATAAGTACATCTCTTGCTGTCAGATATGATAATGGCAAACGCACACTACAATAAATAGTATACAATAGCCATCAAACAATTGAAATGGCCGAGGTGGCTTTTGTAGCCAAACTCTGACACAAGCGGAACCCCTCGGCGATTTCTGCAGAAATTGGATTCTTGAAGATTATGGATAGCAAATTGTCAATTTCTTGATCCACATCCTGATCCTTCATGATTTCTATGTGAACAACAAGGACAACAAGGACATGCGAAAGCTAGTATACTGAAGACTTGGTATGCTAGTGAATAGCATTGCTTGTTAAGGGGTTCGATTGAATTAAATTTGTTTACATGCGAGCTATTTGAAACCATTTCACTTGGGCGAATCACCAATGTTTGCCATGGGTGTATTTCTGCTATTGCATACCAGGTCACATTTCCGGACGTAGCCTGGGATTTGACGATTAAATATGATTGACTATGACAGCTATACTTAAAGATGGAAGGAGGGGTACCCTCAAGACGACACATTCCACACAATTACATTTTGGTTTTTATTTTTTCTATGACTGAAATTGTATAACGTTTTAAGAAACTTTCATATTATTAAAAAACTGAACTCAAATATTAAAACTTGTTTAAAAAGAAGTAAAACTACATGGTTTCAGTTCAAGAAAACAAGATACTTTTATAATATTAACTCCAAAGCAACCTAATAAAAATAACTTATAATTTCCAGTTCGTTCCTCTGTGGACACGTAGATGTTTAACTTTTGACATCAGGTTTTTTAGAATCCAGATCTAATTTATTTAATGGTAATATTTAATGTATATTTTGAACACCATTTTAACAGAGAATTTTGAATGGAATCTAAAATTGATAGCCTTTTCATCATTTTAAGTTTTTGTGGTACGGTACAAAAACCTGTAAAATCACATTTAAGAAAACTTTGTTCATACGGTTTAATGTAATCCACAGTATTTGTTCATTATTGCACTGCTTTCCGAAAAAAAACATTTTGATTTTGTTACAATAACTTTAAAATGCAATCGGCAGAAGCTGCTCCGTTCCCTCGAAATGGAATATGTTCCCACCATTCTGTCTCTAGAGGAAGTGCAATGTTGACCCTTTTGTGTCCAAGAAAATCTACACACAAGATACTGCTGGTACAGAATTATCATTTAACACGGTGATATTCAATGATTGATAAGTATGCATTCAGTACAGTCCAAATTTGAAGATCTAGATTGCAGTAGAACGTTTGTTTTTATGTTTTGTTTATGCAATGAAAATTTTTCGTATTTTTATTTATTACGGCTTTTCGCGGCCCGTATACGGCTTTTGCCTATTTTCGTGTGCAAATGCCAACACCAAAAAGCCACATTGTAATAAGCACCAGTGTCAGTTTTTGCTTAAGCTGAAAGCGGAGAAGATGCACTTAAGATGCTAGGAATGCGCGAACAGGAAACAGTGCAAAGGAAGGTCAGGCGAAAGCTAAACACGAACCCAAAGAAAAGTGAGTATTAAAGAGAAGAAAAATACAAAATAAAATTAAGCAAGACAAAGAAGACAAGAAAAAAACAATCAATTGGCTAGACACCTGATTGCAAATGTCTCAACACGTCGTAGGAGACCAAATATTTTGACGGTAGGATAACAATCATGGTTGTAAAGGTCGATTTATAGACATCGGTGTAATATTTTTGATGTTCAATAGATAAATCAGGCAGATATAAAAGACACCCTTTGCTTATCACGTATCATTTATGTTAAACCTTCATGCATGTATTCAATTTGAAAACGATCTGGTTAAGCCAATTAAACCAGGTTATAAGGTTATGCCAGTTTATATCGACCGTAGGACAAGCCGAAGGCTTGTCCGTAAACGGTCGAATTCCGGCTAAACACCAGTACACATGTACTAAGGGCCTTCAATCGGACTAC
>Ga0224511_10002449_pt1 | contig 12506 bp, 6 predicted proteins | sample SF_May12_sed_USG_2_FD_169988 | JGI IMG/M metagenome (GOLD analysis project Ga0224511, IMG submission 169988) | Sediment microbial communities from San Francisco Bay, California, United States - SF_May12_sed_USGS_8_1 | ecosystem: Environmental > Aquatic > Marine > Sediment | place: USA... | reverse complement strand
GATACGTTCATGATGATGACCAAAACGCAAATTTAACAAAGCGGACTAAATGAAAGGACAACACATATAAAAGAGAAGAAAGAAACCATAACATTTTAAAAGATGAAAACATGAAATGTTGATAACATACCGAATAACTTGGACAAGATCGTGGCTCTGCCCGGCTGGATGTCTTTACAGCACATGGGCTTGACAAAGTCCTCGAGCAGCACGGCAGCCACCGCGTTCAGGCCCGAGGAAATCGTGCTGCAACAGTGGCACGCTGACAATTATGACTAAATATCAATTATTGTTGTGTGTTATTATAAAAAATCAGATAACTAAGAAATATTTTACTTATGTGAGTTGTACATGATTGCTTGTTTTTGAACACGAACAATGGACCATTTCTGGTATTTAGCTCTGGCTGTGCCCCTTAAAGCGCACTACGCACAACGGACGACGAGCAAAGACCACAATAGCACACACTGGGCACTTTATAACTAAATATCAAACATGCTGACGTGAATTTAAAACACAAGAAACCGATATCTTCGAAGATTTTAAAATCCAGTCAAACGAGAAGTGCGTAACAAGCATATAGTTCGGTGCAAGTAGGCTGAACAAAAGACAGTCCTTGTGAAGAAAAATAACCTGCTGCGTTTGAACCTTGAGGTCAGAATGTGGGTTTTGTGTGGACCTGTTTAAAGTGGTGAATGGTTTATAACTACATATATAACACTTAAGAGGACAAACAATATAAAAAATATGTGATAGATCGTATTACATTTTTGGTTACTAATGCCGTTTGTGTGTAAGAATACTTTAAAAGTAAAAAAAAATGTAGAAAATACTCAATATTACACGAAATGCCTTTCTCACAATATGGATATTGTTAAAGTACTTTTAGTTTTACAAAGAAAATCTATTAATGCTGAATCATCATTTAAACTTAGATTCTACATTTTCATTTCCAGCTAAGTGCTTATTAAAATGCAGTTTCCTTTTCAAGCAAAAGATTTGCAGATTGCACAAATGTACAATATTTTTAAATCTCAATTTGTTTTTATAAGGCATAGATCTATGCGAAGAATACATATCGCCTGTTCTTATAAGTAGAATTGAAAACAAGTAGACCAGTTTGTCTTTTAACATCTGAACTACTTATTTTTGTATCTCCAACCCGAGGGCATATTACAAAAAATACCATTTTCTTTACAAATCCCGCGCATATATTTGAACAGAAGATAATTGAACTAAAAAATATGCTTATTTGAGCCCATTATGTGTATATGAGGCAAAACGATTCAATATTCTTACAAACCTGAGTGATCCACTGAAGACGGTTGACAAAAGGAGCCCAGGAAGACCCGGATACTGGTTCATAATGTCCATCATGTACAGCGGAAGCAACTGAAGGTGAAGTTCATGTTTTGGGCTTTATATTTCAAACATTCAAACACAAACAAAAGTTGACATGATAGCGAGGCAACTTGCAATATGCAACAACTGATATATACAAAGTAAATGATGTTTTGTCGAGCCCTGATTACTGGACAAGTAGATCGATATTTACATGCAAGCAAACGACATAAATTATGGGACGTACAAACAATGCGTAGCAACTGAAAACAAAAAATGTTGTTTGTTTATTTTATCTTTAGAGCATGCTTACATATGCGTGCAAATAGGTGAATGTCTAAAAGGGGAATTTCACTAATTAACAATCTGTTTATTATTCAAAACTAATTCGCAAACCTGGTTTGTATCACTTTTCAAAACTATGTGTATTTAAAATTTCAGTTTGCTTAGTATATAGTAACTAGTCATTTCTGTGTAAAGTGCTAACTTGTTCCTCACAAAAGACTCATGTGAGAAAGCAGTCGTACCTGGTCAGCCTTGCTGATAATGCCGAACTTGACCGGGTCGCAGCGAGCGTCGGCGTAGAACGCGAAGATGACGAGGCCGACGAGGCACGAGATCGTGATGATGGACGCCATGCCCGGCAGGTTCAACCAGATGGCGCTGTGGGCGGAAATGACGTAACAAGAGTTTAAATGAGGTCTTTAATAATACGTTGCCATTCTACATAGTGCCTTTACTGAGAGTTCTGCACTTAATGACGCTTGTTATAGGTCATAAATCAAAATTACAAGGTTGCCTTAAATTAGGTGACCGAATATTTACAATTTTAAATATTGTTATCGATTTTTTAGAATAAAATAATAATAAATAAATAACATGTGTTTCAAAAGGCATACGGTCTACAAAGGAACCACGGCAAACAAAGGGATAACAAGAGTCCTTAATTAATATAAAACTAATAGGCACACGCCATTTTCTTATTTAATCTATTATGCATTTTGTAAACAAATTCAAATATAAAGTTAATCTATTTCTATTAGCATATTTTTACATCTGGTATACAATTGTGTGCATCCAACCAATTATTCAAATGATCAAAAAACGAGATTGTGGTTGAAGATTACTAGCATACAAGTTATGTCGAGTTGCCTACGGGAGGAAGTTCAAAAATTGTAAACATCATATTATGAACACTTGTTGTTGTTGTTGTTGTTGTTGCTGTGCTGCTGCTGCTGCGGCTGCTGCTGCTGCTGCTGCTGATGTCATTGTTGCTGTCATTGTGGCTGTCGTCGGTGTCGTGAAAGTAACGACGACGATGACGACAACATTGATAGCAACACCACCACCACCAGCAACAACTTCAGCAACATTTGTTACCACACGATGTACCATAGACGGAGGCAGTACTTACACCTTGGATCGTGTGAGGCTGGAAACGGAAATGGCCCGCTGCACCTGCGCCTGGTTGGTGCCGAACACGCAGCACCAGAACACGGCGCCCCCGAACACCACCGTCCACACCGAGTGGCGCATGCGCGGATCCGTGTTAAACCTGCAGGTGAACGAACTACAATTAGGGAAAATGCTCTTCGACCCGGATAGTCAACACGTATTACTTAAAGGTTACTCAACATCTGGTTGAACTGTCCCAGGAGAAGCAGTACCATGGAGTATAAATTATATGGATAGGCCCTTCAGTACATATATCTTCTCCTAGCATCTGTAAGGATCTTTGGTTTAGGCCTAACTACTGTTGGATTGAAAGTAGTTGAAATGTTTGAGTGGTACTCCAATCAATATCTGTATACTGAGTACATCTCTGCCACCTGTGCTCTGCTTTATCCATGCATCTTGTGTCATGTCACGGCTCAGTGCATTATGGTAGGATTCCTAATTTAATATAGACATATACCCCATGAGTAATCCCTTTAAGCCTACAATTTCAGCCATAATGCTGCACAAGGTCTAAAGAATTTGCATACTAAAAACTAAATACACGTGCGTAGCTTGTACGAATATTGATTGTTTGGTTCAATCACGAATAATCTACAGTCACATCATGGGTACTCACTCCAAGATGGCCCACCACGGGTACTTACTCCAAGATGGCTCATCATGGCTACTCACTCGAGGATGACGATTCTGCCGTGGTCTTCGGCCATCTTCCACACCTTGTCCATGCCGCCCAGCAGGTTGGCGCCCATCACCGTCATGGTGATCATTCCCCCGTACACGATCACCATCTGCAGCGTGTCCGCCCACAGCACCGCCTTCATCCCGCCCTGCACACATTTATTTAGAGAAAATGATACCTTGTTTCTCTTAACAGTCACTGTGGCACTTTGACACTCCATTATATGGAGCACATGACTTCAAGAAGGGCGCTGGTTTGAGTCTCACGGTGGCGGTAAACGTCCCCTGTGGTCATGGGTTATAAATACATGAAGTACGTGCATCGTTTGTAGTACAATGTATTCGGTTGTCATTGATATTTTTATTTCTTACACAAGTTTGAAGTTTGCTTAACAATATTTCATCTCCGGTGCTTTTATTCAATAAACAATTTAAGTAATAGTATTGAAAGTATACAAATGTATTGCAGCAATACCAACAATCAAAACAAAGGCAAAGAGAAGCCAGTCTACAAATTCTTCTTAACAATGTTCGAATGTATTTATGTGAACAACCTAGGGGGAATAGAACTTTCCATTATTAGAATTCAAATAAAATTTTGAACAATTAATTTATGTTCTTAGTAAAATATCATGTGACACATCACTTTTAAAACGCACCAACAGCGCGGCTCCCCTGACGACCTACCAGTGTGGTGTAGAAGATACAGACGAGGCTGACGGCGAAGATGGAGCCCCAAAGGTTCAGGCCCGTCACTGGAACAGAGGATTGTACAGTAGTTGTACCGCATTTATGTAGGTGACCAATGGACTGGGGATTACGGTTTTGGGTTTTCTACATAAGCAGGTTATATTATCACAGTAGTCATATGAATTGAAGAGATGTTTAAATAAAAATATTGCAAACTAAGTATATAGGGTCACGTTTAAGGGCACCGTGACAAAATGGGCCGTACAAAAACAAACACAGAAAGAAACAGCAAGACGCAACATACTTAGTATAGTACTGGGCTTACATACGCCGGGGCTATAGATCAATAGAAAACCCTGAATACGCGCAAGCGACTAAGGGTGTTTTCTTCAATTATAGGTCACGTGATCATTGTCACATGTGGATGACAACCAAACACAACAGGGACAATGTCAAGTATCCACCATCAACGAAGACAGTTTGTCACTCATTCGTTTCAACGTTTCAAAGTTTGTTGAAACAAACAAAGTTTCATGTGTGTGTGATTCATTTAATGTACTTTCGAAATAAGAGTACTAGTATACTTTAAACACATATAAACTCCATGTACCGACACTTCTTGTTGCTGCAAATCAGCAGGGTTTGTTGTCGGGCAATGACATCACTTACCGTATCGTGCAAATGCATTCCTCTGATTGCAATCTTAGATTGACTGTTAAAATACAGAAATAAATTAATGTAATGTAAAGCAGATTTAAAAGATTATGTGCAGTTCAACACTCCTTAATACCCACTAGCGGATCTAGGTGGGCGCCCCCGCCCCCACCCCTTAACGGCCGCCGACGTATGATTTTAATGCACCTAACGCGAAATATCCTCGATTTTTAGCTCGTTTCGCTCGCGTTTTACTTTTTAACCAAAAAATAGAATATGGCAGAAGCATGCACAAAACACAATTAACTAATGCAATAACCGTCACCACTTTATCTAACCCAGAATAAGCTTCTTCAAAGATGAGATCCATAGTGTCTTCATGTCCAAAAGTATAACGTTACCTTACCAACAACTGAGATAAGCGACAGGTGAAGTATAAAATGTATACCTTTGGCAACAAACAATACATAATTAAAAAATTGGTTGTTACAGGCACTTAGTAGGATAATCGTTGCATGAATTTAGGATTATCAAACCTAAGTTTTAAGCACAATATCATAAGTGCGAGTGTTTCGTCGCTCGCTACTTTCGCGATTATGTTTATTATGTAAACAAATACATAATGCACTTACGCACATAAGTTGAATTTCAATGAACTGCTTTAAAAACAGGGTTATTAGGGAAACACTGGTTACGCCAACCCCTCCCCAAGGTCAAATCCTAGAGCCGCCAGTGATTATACCGACATTTAAGTTTGGGTATGTTACTTGATGCGTACCTGCATTTAGCGCGAGCGACGGAGCATACAACACTATCGCCATGTAAAACATCTGAAACATGACATAATGACAATTAATGATCTACATACATACGTGGTTAAAACTGAAACGTAGTGAGAACATTAGAATCAAAAGTGTGTCAAAACAGGTCAAGGACATAACATAATTCAGCCGTGCGATATCCAAAAGGCAAAAAGTTAAGAACCCCCCTTCCCGCCCCCATGATTAAACATTCAATTGACATGAGGCGGAAGCTCTTGGAAACACTGGCTAATTTGATATACAAAAACAATTTCTATGGTTATCTACTCTTGATTCTATTAATTAAGCCTAATCCTTTCATCGGTGACTGAATATGAATATTGAAGATGGGAGGTCCGGTTGCATGTGCATTTTATTTTATTATTACACTCTCGGCCTACGGTCCTAGGACTGCCATTGGCTACATCTGGATACCTTATGGTTGCTATTGTACAGTAGCGGATTTTATATACAATTTACAAAAAATGTAGTACATGTATCTACGTAACGTTAAATAAATTATGTTACATGTAGTTATTGTTACAATGGCATAGTGTACGTGTACCTGTATTATGAAATACAAACATGTAAATGTTTAATGATAAAGCATATAGTAGTATAATTTGTTGTATGTTAGTACATACCATCCACAGCAAATAGATGAGGCTTGCGAGGACGCGGGTGGGGTGTCCGAACCGCATCTCCGAGTACTGAAACCATGGGAACAAGTGGGGTTAACATAGCAACAGTTACTTGAACTGTACCAAGGGGTGATCAATATAGGGACACGCTTGGTAATCAGGGTTTATGAACATGACAACTGGCATAGTAACCAAGGGGTGATTAACATTTCAACTGGCATAGTAACCAGGGGTAATTAACATTTCAACTGGCATGGTAACCAGGGGTGATTAAGACTTCAACTGGCATGGTAACCAGGGGTGATTAAGACTTCAACTGGCATGGTAACCAGGGGTGATTAAGACTTCAACTGGCATGGTAACCAGGGGTGATTAAGATTTCAACTGGCATGGTAACCAGGGGTGATTAACATTGCAACTGGCATGGTAACCAGGGGTGATTAACATTGCAACTGGCATGGTAACAAGGGGTGATTAAGATTTCAACTGGCATGGTAATCAAGGGTGATTAACATTGCAACTGGCATGGTAACCAGGGGTGATTAAGATTTCAACTGGCATGGTAACCAGGGGTGATTAAGATTTCAACTGGCATGGTAAGCAGGGGTGATTAACATTTCAACTGGCATGGTAACCAGGGGTGATTAATATTGCAACTGGCATGGTAACCAGTGGTGATTAACATTTCAACTGACATGGTAACCAGGGGTGATTAAAATTTCATCTGGCATGGTAACCAGGGGTGATTAACATTGCAACTGGCATGGTAACCACGGGGTGATTAACATTGCAACTGGCATGGTAACCAGGGGTGATTAAGATTTTAACTGGCATGGTAACCAAGGGTGATTAACATTGCAACTGGCATGGTAACCAGGGGGGATTAACATTGCAACTGGCATGGTAACCAGGGGTGATTAAGATCGCAACTGGCATGGTAACCTGGGGTGATTAACATTGCAACTGGTATGGTAACCAGGGGTGATTAACATTGCAACTGGCATGGTAACCAAGGGTGATTAACATTGCAACTGGCATGGTAACCAGGGGTGATTAAGACTTCAACTGGCATGGTAACCAGGGGTGATTAAGATCGCAACTGGCATGGTAACCAGGGGTGATTAACATTGCAACTGGCATGGTAACCAGGGGTGATTAACATTGCAACTGGCATGGTAACCAGGGGTGATTAACATTGCAACTGGTAGGGTTACCAATATGAATAATTATATCTATAACTATTTGTTAGAAACAGATTCTTGTTAATGCAATATGGTGTATATATGCACAATAATATCAGGGAACCTACAAATCTTTTTCTATGTTTCCCTTTTTGTAACAACACAGATCCACACACTTTAACCCTTTTTAACATAAAAAAATCAAATGGACTGTTATCTGATAAAGAAAGTGTTTTTGTAAGACCTTTTTAAAATTCAAACCCAGTATCACATTTTGTTTTGACCTTTCAAAGATGAACGACATTCAAAATATGTTAAACGGAAGAAATATCACAAAAAAACTAGTTTTAAAAGATGTTTCACGCCTCAAACCCTGCCATAATTGGGCCATGCCGAAAGTTTGGGAGGTAGAACACGCTGGGAACGGTCAAGGGCGAGGTGCCCATCAATATAATCTATACATATGTTGTTAAGATTTCAGATCTTTTTCTGACTAGTATATTTTTATTCGTTCTTTGTGGTTTGGTTTTAAACTTTGCAAAATTAAAGAGCGCGTTTAATATAATACATGTATATCAAACGCGAAATGGAAAACGAAAACAACGGTTCATGCAAGGACAATGTTGATTAAATAATATTATAGGAAAATATTTAACAGACATTGAAAACACTAATTTGCAGTTAATATATTTCCACAGATATTTATTTGAATTTATGGAAGACACTGCAATTTGTTTACTGAAATTCCCTATTATCTACCAAGCACAACAAGGCAGACTGATGGGTGAACTTAACCGATTTTACAATTGGTCGTAAATGAGCTTTGAACACCAGTTTATTGCTTTTAATATTAAAATTAGATCCACTTGGCGAACTTTAGACATAGTACAGACTGCTCCCGGACATTGTTGTCAGACCTTGTATTTACATGTTTATGTCAAGATAGTTCAGTATAATTGCTCAAACATGATTGATTTGAATACGTTACATATAAATGTGAAATTGTGAATGCATTAGATTACGCTATGTATAAATTTTGCTTGTACCTTGATGGTTGATTCAAGTAGAACCCATTAATTTTGCTCTATATAGATGTCTGTACAAATAAGTGTATGACAATACATAATGTGATGCAAGATCTGCAAATGGTGCATACTTCTTCAAGTTACTATTCAAATATTTGTACTCTAGGCTTGAAGTTCGTACATTTTAACAATGTGTTGCAGAAATGATTTGTAAGAAATTAATTCTGATGAGTCGGTATGCAAGTTGGGTTTGCTCGCGATTTTTTTAACCGCATTCATTAATTGCAATATCAACCGACATACACATGTACTTTATTTAATTACACGCAGAATAAGTTTTTTTAATTGTACGCAGTACAAATATGGCCGGAATGCAAAAATCCTGTCTTTTGGATAAGAGACCTCAATTATGGCATAAAAATGTTTATTTCTGACCGTAACCAGCACATAAACTGCCGTATGAGTATGGAGAAAACATGCGACACGTGTTGGTAATTTTGTAATTGATCGCGCGTTCTACTCGCTCGAGCTTCTTATTGAAATGTTATCAATAATAAAATAAAATACAAAAACACGTAATAACGGATCAAAACATTAAAACAATCAAGACACACGAACAGTTTTTCTATAAGTAAGACTTAAAACTAATATGTTCAGATATATTAACTATCGTTTTGAGTGATGACATGCATTTATATGTAGTTTTTATTACTGACTTTATAAAATGAAAACCACAAAACGTCGTTTGTATTGCAAAATGTTAAAAGATACTTCTTGGGTGAGTTTTAGCGAGCGACATTATACCGTATGCCTCATTCTTTTGGAGAAAACAAGCCCAAAAAAACAAACAAGCTGCATTAACATGCAAACTTAAAGTTGCACAGCATTTATTGTGCAAATACCATTCGCACCATGCAAAACTCTTAAAGAAACTACACTGAACCCGGAAAAACATATCATTCGCAACACACATGCAACTTTTCTACTAAAAAGCCTGTCATATCAACGGGCGCTGTATGCAAATCGAACGCAATAACGTTAAGTCATTGTACTGAATTCTAGAACAGTGCGTGGGTTTGGCTTGTATGGAAACTGGCGTTGTATGCAAAACGAACGTAATAACGAAGCGTGAGTCATTATACTTGAATTCAAAGAATTGGCTTATATGGAAACGTAAATTAGGAGCATTTAGATCCTCTATACCTGGAAGACGGAGGTGATGCCAAGATTGTAGAAGACTGGTATAAAGATGTGGGCGGACCCCAGCGCCGTGATAATGAACGCCACTGAGATCCACCAATACATCGTGCTGTAGACGTACACTTCCGCCGGCGTCCCCAGAATCGTAATGGCTGAGATGAAGCTGGACAACAGCGACATGGCAACCGGAAACGGATGCATTGCACGGCCCGCCAGCAAGTACTCGTCCGTCGTCTGCTTGTTGCGGTCCTTGATGGCGTAGAAGACGCCGATGGCGGCGGAGATGGCGAGCGTGCAGCCGAACACGGCATAGTCTGGCGCGGAGAATGTGGGGATCTTACCCGTCTCATAACTGTAGCCCATAGTGACCCAGTCAATGGATGGGGTCCGAGTTCTTTTATCTGAGGCACACAATCTTTGGCTCGATAATCACGCAACGTTCAATAGCGGTACTCCGTTTGCTTGAAAATCAAATGTGTTCACAATTTTGCCGTGTTTTGTGTTTCATTTATATGAATTAATTTTGTTCGAGCACACGTTGTCAATGCGTTTATATTATTAATCCTTCTGCAAAACTTAAGCACGCATCGAGTTTCATAAAAAACTGATTTGTTTGCCGTATTTGAGGAAAATAAGAAAAAACGGTTAACTAGATCTATATCCAACAACTGTTTGCACTTCTTGTAAAACAAATTTTAGAGTCCCTTAGAGTGTGTCTCCGACTTGTTGACTCGATTAAATTGTAATGTGCGGCGGTTGCAGAGGGCATCCCATGTATCACAGATCGAGTATCCTCCTCCGTGAAAAGGTCCATTGTCGATAAAATCTTCGTAGGTAAACAAACGGTTTAATCCAATTTGAAGAAGCTATAAAGGTAAACACTCGGAAGGTTGGTGACTGGTGTTACCGCGAGGTTGAGGCGGTGGTTGTCAAAACGCTTACCGTACGCTTGACACGTCATTCAACGAGGTTTGTATATGTATAATTATAGACATTCATATACGTCTAACACATCAACGTTTTACAGCGTACCTTTTTTTTTTATCTAAAATCCTTAAAGTGAGCTTCGAAATGACATCATATATAATTATATATACGTCTAGCACATCAACGTTTTACAGCTTATCTTTTATCTAAAAGCCTTGTAGTGAAGCTTCAAAATATGCAAATTCGAATTTAAAAAATACACCAAACTCACTGATAAAATTCACGATATAACACGAATAGAAAATAGCATTCGACAAGAGGCGTTGCTTAAAGAAGATCCAGACCTTTTTTTATTAAACGTAATCTGGTGATTTGAGTGTAGCATGGTTGACATTAAACACGGTACCGTAGTTTTATTGTGTTCACTTCTATCTTCAAAATAAATTCGCACCCTGTCGAAAGAAAAGCAGTAATAAAGAGGAGGTCACTTATTTGTTCATATCAATAAATGGGCAATTGAAATGGAAAACCCATCTTGACCAGATACCAGTCTATTTGGAGATGTGTTAAGTGCAAATATATAAAAATCATTGTATTTCAAAATTACGATTTCAAAACAGATAAGGTGTTTAGTGTGCGTTAACACCGAAAAACAAGCGAGCCCAGACCGCAGTATATAATATGTCTTAGGGAAGTTAAAAGCTTTTTATTTATGAGATTTGTAAGTAGTTTTAAGAAGCTTGATACACGTAATGTGAAAAGAAAGGACGGGTTGAATTACGTCAAGTCTGGGGATAAAACGTAAAGATGTTACCTGTATGTCTGAAGGATCAGTAAACACCTCGCCTACACAAAGCGGTCGCGACAGTGCGTAGCTCGAACAGTTTACCGTTTATTATTTCTCTCAACACCTACATAATTATATATAATATTTTAATATTTGTGAAATGAAGTACTAAGTAAAGAATACATAAGATTGGGACAGCCAGACTGTAGATAGTTTATACACCTATAAAATACACTACAGCTGAACTTCGTTAAGTCGAAGTGATCGGGACCCAGAAAAATACTTCGACATAGGAATAGTTCGAGATAGCCAATTGTGCATTGGGTAATTCCTAATTGGTGCAGCAAACACATGTTATGATGTATAGCTAGGATATATTAACAACGAATAATAACTAGCAAAGGTGGGCGGCCAAGGTGTTTCATACATTGTAACTATAATAAATAAATTCTAGTATGCATCGTTTAGTTTTGAGTCGGTCCAACCGAGCGACTCTCAACGCGCGTAACAGGGGGTTACTGTTAATGCGACAGCCTAGTTATCTCCCCTGACTAACCGCCAATATTACAGGGCAGTGGGATTACACTGTCAGATTACGTTGCTAATTGAATGTTAATGAGCCGTGTGCTCGTGTAGAGGAATAAACGTGGTCTAATTGATTCAAAATATTGCATTATACATGTACACACTCTCCTTCAACCTTTATGCAATGTTTTGCATGTCTTTCATTTGACTACTAGGTAGCCTTTGAAGTACAGGTAAACATTTTTGTACATAAATCTTTCCACCATACATGTATTGTATGGTAGGCAAATACATACAATTGTAACTAGAACTATCGCTGTAAGCGATTCATACCCCCACCATTGTGCATTATAAAGCGGAAGCAAGGGTAAGATATGTTGTGGAAAAAACATGGGCTCTGCACATCCCCTAGTTGAGGTGAATGTGTCATTCAAGTTTGAAGGAAATCCTTCCATTAGTAAAGGAGTTATATATATAGAGCGGACACGACATAATGTGTAATATTGTTTGTTAAATATTTGACCTTTAACTGTGACCTTGACCTTGAGCTGACACATGGGCAACATGGGCTCTGCACATCCCCTAGTTGAGGTGAATGT
>Ga0224511_10002448_pt1 | contig 12511 bp, 7 predicted proteins | sample SF_May12_sed_USG_2_FD_169988 | JGI IMG/M metagenome (GOLD analysis project Ga0224511, IMG submission 169988) | Sediment microbial communities from San Francisco Bay, California, United States - SF_May12_sed_USGS_8_1 | ecosystem: Environmental > Aquatic > Marine > Sediment | place: USA... | reverse complement strand
CTGCAGAAACTTGTTCACATTTACTGTCAACACTTCAAACCATTTATGAGCAAAGAATAAAAAGAATACAGCAGAATTGGCCATACATAGTACATGACACTGGTTAATCAGTACTGTTCTGATTGCCACATTACATATTTAGATGTAAACAAACATTACCAGTTAAAGCATCGCCTGAGGCTGATCCGTCTACCTCCATCTGGCTGGGCTGGTCATCTGCTGGTTGTTGTTCTTCGCACACATTACTGCTGCTAGCTGTGTTTGAATATGCTTCAAACGGGATCTCTACTGAGCTGGAATAATATAATTATTATTTATGTTAAAATGACGGCATGTTAATATGTAATTATTGTATACAAAGTGACAGCATATACTTATTGCATAATATATAAAAGTTGTTATTTTAAAAGATCAAAAGAAATATATTGTGAGTATTTTAAATACTCAAAAATTGATGTGTGTTATTATTTCTATTATTGACTCAAATGACCAATAACATGCAATATTAAGTAAATGATATCAGACGATTCAACTATTATTACCTGAAGTGCAGAAATTAACGTACTTTTCTAATGGTTTGTGAAATGCACTCATTTTGTATGTGCAAGTAGTGACTTAATCGAAATTACCTGAATTTCTTTGTACCACATCAGATCCATGTACCTCCACTCCAAAGAAAACTGTTTAGAAAACAAACAACAACACTTCTTAACATGGAATAAACTAAATTATCAAAGCATCTGAACAGTAACTATTTAAACTCTAACAATTTTAAAACTAAACTTTTATTCTGAACAGTTGTAACAGTCAACAAAATTACAGGTAACATTGTAACTTACATTATCTCTGCTTCCGGAACTGATATGCTCGATTGCTGAACATCAAAGTCCAAACGCCTTCGTCTTGGTAATGGACGTCCATGTGTTGGTTTGTCGAAAGGTAGAGCTGGTTCAGGGTCAGGATGCAGATCTGTGGGCTGACCATCCTTGAAATGCTGAAAAAAAGAAATAATGTTGTATCAGTTACCAAAACAGATACAAATATTATGTATTGTCAGTCCATAATTATATTCATCATGCATGACCCTTTGACAAGCTGAAGTAGTCAAAATAATACAAAATGAGGATTTATGTTCGATGGACAGTTTACCTATTACCAATTATTAAAATAATTTACAAGGTTTTAAGTAAAAAAGCCTTAAATTCAAATAATATCAATCATCTTATTCTTCACTTTATCCGAATCTAATTCTAGGACAAGCTACCACGCTTATCGTCTGCGTCCGAAAATTAAATGTCCGAAATGATCCTCCGAAATTACATTGATCAGGCAAAACTTTAAGCATCCATGTATTAAAACTCAGGTCCAGCTTAGACTATAGCGTAAAATTTAACAGAATTTACTAAAAAAGTAATCGTATCAAAAACTGTATGTAAGCGAAATACATACATTGGACCAAACGTAGAAATGTTTCCCTTTTGAAGGACAACGCAGAACTTCCTCGTTCAACTGATATGTTGGGCGTCCACAAAGTTTGATCCAAAGCTTACACCTCTGAAGCTTACTGTGAGGTTTAGGGAAGGGGAAAAATTTAATACCTCCCTCCATTCTCTCAGGGTACCGAGAATCAGTGTTACAAGTTCCCCAGCAACAACGTTTCACCATTTTGCAAGATGTCGGAGATCCAAATGCTAAACATTGGGCTGAATACTACGCGTTATTTCATTGGTCAATAATAGTCATGCGCGCCTGTCAATCAAATGCTGTCGATCGGACAAATCAAAATCAAATTTAAAAGGAACGCATTGAATTTTGTAACGAAATGAATTTAGTACATGTGCTTGTAAAGAATAAGTCACACAAATTATACGTACTTGAAAAAGCCTCCGTCTATGCTATTCGAACCCAAGCCGCCGGTATTATAATCATGACGCACTTCAGTAGATCTACGCTAGTATGTCCACTTTCGATGCGGTGAGTATGTTAATGTTTAATACATACATGATCATCGTTATTATATTTACGTAGAATATTACAGGTTTATGTTTAAATACTTGCTATAGGTACACCGTCCGCATTGAGACATGATCTCAACTACGGCGGCTCAGATGTGACATATGTGTGTTAAAAGTATCTCGTTCCTAGGAGATACTAAGTCGTGCGCACAGAGGATAACTACCAGTACATGAATGAAAATCCACGACTTCAGATGGAACGTTTCGTGTCGCTCACGCTAAATTTATTTTTATACAATGTATGTGATCTACAATCTACATTTATAAATAACCCTATCACGTAATGTCCATCATGTCCTATCAGTAGCCTACAATTATTTAATTCAAATGTTTGTCTCACTGAATATATGCCAAAACTCTTATATTCTCTTTATATCTATAAAGTGAATTAAGCATTTTTTTACAAATATTTAAACATTTAAAATAACTCAGATCACTGTATTTCCATCTGCACCACTAGTGCGGATGAAAACTTTCAGTGCACTGTATGTGAAATTGTTATAATTCAAACATTAAAGTTGTTAATTAAACAAAAGGAAGCTACAGTCACTTTCGACATATTAAAATACGGTCACCAAACGGCATTTAATGGCCCTGGGCCCCTGTCTATCATTTCCATGGAAAATAAAATATGCATCTTTTTTATTTGCTAAACCAATAAACACATAGAAACTGCTGACAAAAAGATGATACGTAGAAAAGAACAAGACAGATAATTTACAATAAAAGTAAAACACTAAACCACTTGGTTTTAGTTATTAAAAGTCAATATTTATGTTGAGATGTTGTATCTGTTTCAATAAAAAATATGTTAACATACGAATAAATCTTACAAAGCCGTGCATTGTTAAGGAATAAAATGGTTAAACTTGTATTATTTAAAAACAATGACCTCGAAGTATAAAATAAACTGCTGTCGACAATATTATGTATACTATATTATATATATAACTCAAATGTGTAATGATGCACACTTCTTTATTTTGAATTCTTTTAAGCGAACCTTGGTACGAACTGTGTACCTTGACTGGCGTACCTATGTTCGTATCGTGTCGTGACCTGGCGCATGGTAAACAATACGCAAAAAATATGGGAGAGGAACTGCCCTGGAGTGGAATTGTCCGGGATTCGTGTGTTTCAAATCATTTAACAAACAAGTCTTCGTAGACCATGTCTACATGGTTTACAGCATTCTCTCTTTGAATATCACTTCATTTCAAATTATACGATTCGAGTGATAATGATTGACTGACTTCAGTGGCCAATGATTTCAAAGAGAAATTATATATGGTATAAGTGAGTTGCTATATAAGGTTGTACGACACATTGGAATACGAGTTGTGTTTAGATTGCATAAAATGTAACCTGATATATTTTTCAATGTCATTTGCAAAAAATATCTAGTAAGTTTATGCTTTGATAAATCTAGAGTAATACATTTTGTTAAATATATATATATATATATATCTTTTTGATCAAGCGCAAAACCACAATATACTAATTCAGTATTAACTCTGCGTGAAAATAAATATGTAAAAATTAAAATCCAGAGAATAAAATATCAACACATATATCTAAACAGGTAAACACCTAATCGACATCATTGTTAGTAATTGGAAAATTGCGGTTCATTTGAAGTGTAAAACAATTATTATGTTTAACCTTAAAAGCGACCGACCAAATGAATTGACCAGACTATCCGTGTCAAATACTCAGTTTGAAATCATTGAATGTGATTAAAGAAGCTTATTGTGTCTGGAGAACTTTTACTCGGTTACAGATCACGTTTAAGAAATTTATAAGAAGGTTGTAAGGGTAAAAAGAACAATAAATGAAAATAAAGTGTGCGGAGCAAGCGCTAAATTATATTATTTTCTGATTATTTGATCTAGCCCCGACTTTAGACACAATCATTAAAATAATATTACAATCTTCGTATAAATATGTACCGGTTGTAAATGACATACCACGCATATCACATGTTTATTCATCTCAGCACATGATGAGTTGGCGTTTGTAATACTTTTCAGAAAACGATAAGGAGTTGCTTACAATTCGGTTTTCCAAAAAAATATTTATTGGTTATGTGCATAAAATTAATGCAAGAGTAAAAGTATGTCTTTCTGTGAAAGAAGTTTACCTCTGCATCTCTGAAAAAGCTTGGATGTTGTCCATACCGCTAGTCACAACTTGACTAATATATGTGTGTATAAGTAATTGTGTGTTGTTCGATTGAATACTGTGTAAAAAAATCAAGGACATTATTCACTATTTACTTGTACGCATTTTGTTTTCATTTGAGCAAAAAAGTCATGCACAATAAGTGACCATACATTTATTTACAAACTCTGTAAAAGCATCGTTCAATGGCAATCTCTGGTGGATATCATGTGATGCATGAGGAACAAACTGTACACTGCAGTGTATGTGTTTTGATAAAGAAAGTATAAACAAAAACAGTACAAACTACCTATTAATTTATTTATATTTCTAAAATTGATGGCATTTTAGGATAATACCAAAATGCATAATTATGTTGTTTTTTTGTCTCAACGCACTATTCTGAATACAATAATTTACTGTCAAGTATTGTACATCAAACATACACAATCATACAATTGCTATACGTAATGAATCATTATCTTGGAAATACATACCAACATTATTTGAGTGATTACAACTCATTATCATTTACATTAAATCGCCGTAGATATGGGCTGTATTAGAGTACTCATTTGTTTGCTCTAATTCCGCATATTCCGGTACGGTAACTGTATCTGAGATGTTGACGTAAGCCTTGTTGTCATTCTCGTATACAGCTGACGATATGTGAGCTCCACTTTCGCCAGGTGTAATCTGATTCGCGACCTTTTGGTGCCGAAGGTCCAGTCCGATTTGCTGTGTTGGGTAAGTCGACTGTAAGGCACCTTCTGGTTTGCGCTGTTTGTGTTTTATTCTTCATGAAGAAAAGGTATATGTGGTGTAAAAATTACGCATCATTTTCTTTGATACAGTTACAATATAAATTAAGAGATATGCTTATTTATTCACTAATTGAAATGGATAATTACCTAAGACAAAATATATTATGTGATAATGAATTGTGAGAAAATCTAGTTTACATCAATCTAGTCTCTTAGAGCACACGTTAGATAAGAAATTTATTTTAAAATCTTTTAATAAAATAAACTTGGGTCAGCATTAGACATAATAACATCAAGGTTATTTCTACTAACTTTAGATGTATACCAACGAAACAAATAATTTTATCTAGTATTTGAATACTTTCCACATTCGAAAAAGGCATGATATTTACATTATTTTGCTGCTAAAAAGTGTCGTTGAGTAAACAATACGTACCTATTCTCTCACAAATGTCTATATTCTCTTGACGCCCTGTTTTTTTAAGTTTTGTATTTGCTTTTTTAAAATTTGCAAAAGCTGTTTTAAATTAAAATGTAATATTAAAATATAAATATTGGTTTACATTTAAAGAACAATTTGAGTATTGTTAGTATAGTTTATGACAGCATATATTGCCCTTTAAGCATGAGATGCAAATTTATCATAGTCTTAGTTCCAGAACAATTATAGAGTGAACAACAATCCCATATATTTATTCATAAACGTTACATTTAACCGAACACCACCGAAATACCAATATTCATAGGCCCGAAGTGAACCACCATTGCGGAGAAAGATAATTTACTCTTGAAAAAGCAGTCATGACTATTTAATTATTGGACAATGTTGTCAAATACAACAGCTATCACTTTACTCACATTATAAAATTGGATATTGAAATATCTAGAATTTATTTTTAGATGTGTATGTTAAATAGATTTGTTCGGTATTATAAAAATATTATTACATTCGATAGAAAGTGATAAAAGAAGACAACGTTTAAATTTGATTTGATATTTATATAATATAGATGAATGAATATAAACTCACGATACCTTCTGTAATAAATCACTACAACGACGACAACCACGATAACAAGTAGAACTCCAACACCGGACCCAACTCCTACCGCCACTAAAATGAAAAAGGGGTTGGAATATAATTATTGACACTGAACAATAATTCAGTTCCTCTATACGCTAAAGCGCATTCCCAAACGATACGTGTTACAAAGATGTTAAGTGTAGACATACTTATGTAATACAGACTCATCGAAATTTGTTATAGTAAAGAATTAAGAAAGCATTATCAAGTACCTCGATTACTGTATTGGTTGTCAACTACAGACATTTGTACTGTAACTGATGACGTTTGTAAAAATGCAATCGAAGTGGAACCAAACACCACTTCTGTGTTTCTGTCTTTAACTGAAATTGACAAAGGAAAGAAAAGAAATACTAGCATACACGACTTCAAGCGACTTCGAAAGCGAGGTCAATGCTGATAAACGCACATTTACCATTTAATATAACAACACATTCTTGCATTTTACTCTTTCGTTTTTTTAAATTATAAATCAGCACAGCCTGTCCAATAATTAAAAAAACTATGCCAGTATAACACCTCTAACAAGTTTCTTGCATTCCCATTGGTTTATAACGACGTCATTTTATTACATTGGATAAGCTACAGATATGTAAAAAGCAAAATGGCTTCGGAACTTAATAAATAGAACACATACTAGAAGTGGTGCAAACTCTATACACAAAACATGCACTTTTTCGGTTATCATTACGTTTACTAATGATTCTTCAAAATAATAGTATTTTTTTAGAAAAATTACATCAACGATCTCTTGAATATGCAAGAAACTGTTTGCTAAGAATGGGGAAAGGAATGACCGTTTCTCTTCTAACTCTTATCTAATCTTAATAGTTTACGAACTTTTGAGTTCCCATGAGGTTTTCGGTGTTATAAACAATACAGAGTGTTTTGCTAACTACTATTGGAGAATACGTCAGCGTCTCATCCCATTATAATTCTTCTGACTGCCTCGTATTTTCCCGTATTCGGTCAAAAACGCCGTGTATCTTTTGATATCACACAGTTAGTTTCTTAGATACGAAAGTAACTTTAAACTCAAATTATATTGTAATGACTAATAAACAAACGTATTTGTCTCAAAGGATATTCTCGTACTATATTACATTTGAATCCAGAAACATAAGCAAAATATGTCCTTGTCAGTACTCCTGGCATATGAGTGGTTTTACGCTCAAACATTTCATTTACAGCTTAACATCAAATCACTTATTTGTTTTACACAAAATGTTCAGTATTTTCAATACCTGAAGACAGTTAATCTTAACTATTTAATATGCGGGTAAAATAGTATTTTGTGTGATAGTAACTACATAACTCGAGGTAAGTGTTTGTTGCCATTACCAGAGTGTTGTGTTGTAGTTGATATAACATCTGTAACCACTGTTTCTCTAATTGGTCTTTTACAAGACACCAGCATATCGTTGCCTTCCAGACGCAAACAGAGAGAAGTCAGTGTTAGGTCATATGTTGTATAAGGTAGGAAAACGACACCTGTTCCTAACTCATTGGCTGCATTCACAGAAAGGCTTGTAAAGGTGTAATTATCAAACGATGTTTGAACCTGATTCCCCGACTCCAAAGTAATCACTGTGACATTGACCTTTCCCTTCACATCAATTGTGCAGATGCAGGTAATGTTTTGGTATATTGGGACGGAACTTGAGTCCATGTACACAATGTTTGAACTGAAGTATGACGTGGTACAAAACGACACAACTGAAAGTAGAAATCACAATTACTTAAATACAAAACAATGGTCTGAACTGCATTAAAACGACTGCTTTATTACAGTTAATATATACATTTATTAACAAATACAGGTTACGTATTTTTGCCAGGCTTATATGTTAAAGTTTGCAACAAACACTTCGTCAGCTATTTGCATGGTCCAGATATTTAATTGTCGCTGTTAAACAAATATTATTTAAAGAGAGTCATGTTACTCACCATTTTCATTACCTGAAAAACACGTTTGATTAGACAAGCTAACCAAACAAAGTGTGATCACAAGCACATCCTTCATTGCCAACTAAATTACAGAGATAACACATATATACTACATATATTATTGCACGCAGTATACAGTTCAATCCACTATATCTTCAACAATAAACTTTCCATCGTAAAATTTAAGTACCACGATCACGATGGTTAAATTAGATATCTATACACCTTTACTTGTCATTTACATAAATATTTGAAACTGCAGAAGCAGGAAGTCAGTGTGAATACGTGAATATAAAGATTAACAAATAAATTAGCTTTTCGAACGTGACATCGCTTTTTAAACTTAAAGCTACAATATCGACGACAAACATAAACTTATATTTGGTTTTTTATATACACTTTACATCACTGCATTTATGAGTATTTTATGTTACTGTTTGCTCGTTTCATTACTGAAAGATAAAGCCGTTCTTTTAATATGGTGAGCCCAAAAGTATTTGGGTAAAACTAGTTTAAAAGCTGCTTGATATAATATTTAAGCAGCAAAGTATTCACATAAGAAACAGTTCACATTGTTGAAGAACAAACATACAAACTGTACAGTTTTATTATTTGAATGTAAGAAAAAGAACCAGGAGTTAATAACTAACGACACTACCAGGTTGATCGAACCCGGCCACCGCGGTCGAAAGAGCTAGCGTATATTTCCACTGGGCTTACACAAATATAACCATTGTCCATCACCAAAAATACCCGAATGTCAATAGTTCGTAACCGACAAATTATGCGTTTACTAGTACTAAAAGACTGTTTGATATATAGTTTTAATAATCCTACAGACAATAGTTAAAAAAGCCTTTAAATGTGATGTAATCATGCAGTATCGATTTTAAATTTATACATATTTATCTTTTATAGATGATCCCGTCCTATGGTTACTGACATACTGACAAAATGCGTTTACCATTTTCTACAATACCTTGACTCTGAATTGCTTGGACTTTTGTGACTCCCTTTCATTGCAATCATAGACACACTGATTATAACGTTATGTTGTTATAACATTTGCTACTCTCCTCCTGGTCCTATTTATGGAAGGGACCCGTGTACATGTATATTACATTATATGGACTGCCTAATAGACCAACTGTCTACCTGTCATTGTACACCATAGTAAATATGTCTTGTCTTGTCTTGTCTTGTCTTGTCTTTATTTCTTTTATGTACTTTATTTTGCGGTGAACACAGATTGTCAACCTTTTAATCTTAAACTGATGAAATAGAAACCATTATCTTATTTTGTGATTGTCACTTAAAGTTCCAGTTGCCTGGAGTGTTTGATCAGTGAATATGTATGTGTAGTAAATTGTTAGTAATAAAGCAAGCAACGCAATACATAATTGTGTTACACTACATACATCACCCCTAATCGTTTCTGCTATAATCATTATAGCACTTCATTTAAGACGTAGTGTTTTACCTTGTCAAAAGCACAGTAATGGTGTCTTTCATCGTTAATGTGCGAAATGAGGTTTGTCAGCCAAGGAAAAACATTTGCATCTTCATGATCTATATTAGTTTCAACTGTAACGTTGATTATAATAACCATTATTAAGTTTTATTCATATAGTTTGATATGTATCGAAATGTATTGTGTATAAGACTGTACTTAATGGTTTGTATATCCAATGTATTATGATACTATAATCGTGTATTGGTCAATGCTATCCCGATCAGGAATGAAACATAGAATCATACACTAAGTTTTAAAGTTCATTTGTGAATCATTCAGAGGGTCTTAGAAACATAAGGCATATGTACATGCGAGAATAGTGAATATCTGTAGATACAAAATATACATATAAGACATATACAAGCATTTTTGTTCAGCTTCTTAGTGTACACTTACTGAACTCTATACAAATTGCAAAAAGTTGCAAAAAGTTGCAAAAATGTAACAATTAGCATATCGAGCACATATGTTGGAACATTTGTAAGATGTTTACAAAGAAAAAACAAGTAAAAACAATCTAACTCGATAAGATTCAATAATGTGTTCCAAATCGAGTAAATTATTCCGTTAAAAGATTGACACTTGGTGAAACTCATTATTTATGTTTAGCTAATGTGGTTTAACCATCTTGTTCGAAAAAGTACTGGATTTATTGAATACAAGGTAAAGAGTTAAACATTACATAACACTATATAACTTTGTACCGCTAGACTATTAAAACATTCATTTAACCATTCGATTACGTATGGATAACACTTATTTCCTTATTGTCATGGGTAAAATTCTTAGGTTTTTTGCATGTTCTGTCAAATGTTCATGTACATGTAGCTTTTAGAATTATTCAGTCAAGTATTGAAATAATAATAAAACTTGATGCATTATCCGGTAGTAAATGACTTACCACGCTTACACATGAAAATCCGTACAAGTATTTCAACACAGGATGAGTTGGCGGTGGTAATCGGAAGAGTAGTCCCTCCAAGAAACGTTTAGCTTAGTGTTGTATTTCTTATTTAAATTTGCCTTTTTGCTCACAATTATGAATGGTGTGGTATAAAAATATTATATACCAAAGCTAAGTAATCTAATCGACATTATTGATGTTAAATTGTGAAAATAAACATAAACCTTACTCAAATAGAAAGAACAACGTTCACTTCAAGTCGCTGTAGATGTGGGCTGTATTTGAGTATTCATTTCCCTTCTCCAATCCCGCATACTCCGGTACGGTAACTGTGTCTGTGATGTTGACGTAATCTCTGTTGTCATTCTCGTATACAGCTGACGCGGTCTGAGTTCCGTTATCGCCTGGCTTAGTCTGACATGCGGCACGATCGGCTCGACGACATGTTACAGATGACTTTAGGCCATCGTCTGGCATGCGCTGTCTGTGTTTCATTCTACATGCAGATAAGTATATGTGATCAAATAAAAGCCTTGAAAACTTCAGCATCAACGATTATATCATAGCAATCAATAACAAATAAGAATTACTTATACAATTTTATTATAAGTAATGCGATTTGTTTACTATATTGTTTGTTGACAAGAGAGAGGGAGCTGATATTTTAGCAATCAAGAATTTTGTGTAAACTAGATGAGAATAATTACACCATACATAGACCAACATTATTCATTTCATTCAATAATTGGGGCTGATTGTATATAAATGCTTAAGACAAAACAGATTTTTCAGAAACTGAGGTGCATAAACAATAATAATTATAAGCTTCGACTATGCGTTTCATACACATCGATAATTGGCTAGTTATCAGTCATCCGTACAACATAATCAAGTCAGATTAAAATTTTTTTAGAGTTAATCATTATCACACTATTTTAACATTGGCAAAATGAAAACGATAAAGTAAAATCTGATTTATCTGGAATAAATGTAATATGACACTTTATATCTAGGCTCGCATTGAAAAAAAATACATTGAACTTAATGTTTCAAATTCAGGTTTCCAATGTGAGTTTTCTTTTGCAAATTTGGTAATGTATTGTAAATGTTTACAAATTATTTACACCAGCAACTTTGCGATAAGAATAACAGTTTTATAAAAATAATCTATAACGACTTTCACAAAGTCATACCTTCTGAGGCAAATTAACGCTACAACAACGGCTACAACCATAAGCAGGCCTGCACTGGTCCCAGTCGCTATTGCAACTACAAAAAGAAGGTATGATATAATCAGAAAAATTGAATAAATAAGTCTTAACTAAGTCTTTTGTACATTGGGTTCATAACTCAAGTGTTCGATTATGATTTCTCGTAAGTTAGTAAAAAAGTTTGACTTTACTACAGGAACATGTTTTATACTTGATTAAGGATGTCAAGTACCGTTCTGTAATTGCTTGTTTTCTTTGGCAGTTCCTGCAGTTGCCTTTGGATCCAGAGTTGCTGCAGTTGTATTAGGATCCAGAGTTGCTGCAGTTGTATTAGGATCCAGAGTTGCTGCAGTTGTATTAGGATCCAGAGTTGAACTCGGTGGAGTATCGTAGTTGTCGTCAAAATCGGTGTATGGATATGTCGACGACGTTGATGCCTGAACCGTTTGACTATTAGTTACTCTTTCACAAGATACCTGCTTATTGTTACCATCCAGACGTACACATAGCGAAGTCAGTCTTTGATCATATGTTTTATAGCGTAAAAGAAAAACACCTGTTACAAACACATGACTGTTTGCATTTATAAAGGGGTTTGTGAAGGTCTTGTTATCAGTCGATGTTTCAAGCTGATCCCCAGGTTCCAGTGTTACTTTCGTAACATTGACTCTTCCACCAGCATGAATTGTGCAGAAGCATGTAATGTTTGTGAATAAAGGAACAGCGCTCGAGTCAATGTACACAATGTTTGAACTGGACTTAGACGTGATACAGAACGGAACCACTGAAAGTAGAACGCCCAATAGCTAAAATTCAAACTTTGACTTTAACATAAAGTTACTGAAAGCCTTGCTGTTATTTGCACTATAATTATATGTTTGAAAAAGATCTAGTACAATATTGTTCAAGGTGT
>Ga0224511_10002447_pt1 | contig 12513 bp, 12 predicted proteins | sample SF_May12_sed_USG_2_FD_169988 | JGI IMG/M metagenome (GOLD analysis project Ga0224511, IMG submission 169988) | Sediment microbial communities from San Francisco Bay, California, United States - SF_May12_sed_USGS_8_1 | ecosystem: Environmental > Aquatic > Marine > Sediment | place: USA... | reverse complement strand
GAAACAATGTCTCGAATAAGGGCTCTAGTTATCTGAACCTACGAGATTGGAGTCAATAACAGCGTCATCGTTGTTCCTTTTTACGTTCTGCTTACAAATCTCTTTATCTAATTGCAGTATTCGCACACATTTACGGTATTCCCGGGAACCGGTCATTTTTTCTTCAAATTTTTCCCTCACTGTAGTGTAAGTATAGCCTGTATAGGTATAAAAAAAGAGCGCATATTGTGTTAAAATTGAAGTCGCGCAGTTAGGGGTCATACTTTAACGTACGTACTGGGGGATTCATGGAAATACGAATCGTTATCAAGACTAAACTGACTGAGTGACTTACTGAGTGAGTGATGACTGATGAGCGATCGGAATCCGGAATCGCGTGCGCGGTTGATTCACAATCACAGGGCAAGCACACTGGACTGACACTACTGTCGAACTCACACTCAGTGACTCACAGTCACACATTGCCATTTATAATCACTCAGAGTCAGTCAGTGAGTCACCCAGATTCCAAAACTGCATTTCGCTATTGGTACTCGAGTATCACTATCACTCAGTATCACTGTATCAGTATGAGTATGAGTAGCAGTGGAGTGAGTGGGTATTAATTAAATTTGATATTTATAATTTATTTCAGCTTTCAACTCCAAGTTCCAGTAATTGAGTAAAAGTAAAACTCTAGTCTTAATCTTGGTGAGTTGGTCTTTTAGTTTTAGTATTATTATTATTACTCTTACTCTAGTCTTAGAAGTTAGTTAGTAAGTAAAACCCTTAAGTTACGCTTAGTCTTAGTCTTAGTCGTACTCTTAGTCTTACTGAGTTACTCTGTTACTTTTTAGTGAGTTAGTCTTACCCTTACTCTTAGACGAAGTAGTAAGTCAGTGGCGTGGAGCTACTCAGTTAAAATTTAAAACTTGATTGAGCGGAGCGAGTCACTCAGCAGTCATTTTGGTTGGTAACGTTAGCATTAATGGGGTTGACTGGCTCATTGACACGAAAGGCTATACGGTATTTGTATACCGATAAAGAAAGTATTCATTTAGTAAGAGTAGTTAGGGGCGCATGTAGACATATACCATTAGTAAACTAGAATGAATATACTCGTACTAGTAGAAGTATTTATAACAACCTGAGGTTCTACCACAAAGGCATTTAAGAATGAAACTCACCAAGCGTTACGTGCGCTTATTTGTCTGCTATGCATATTTTTGATCACCTAATTGTGAGTCTTCTCAATACGCGCAAGTATGCATTGAATTGAACTCTGACTTGACACGCGCACTGATTATTGGAGGACGTCTTATGGGTTATCTAGCGAAGTCAGCTCTCGCCATTGCATTGTGGGGAAAATTCAGCAATCGATGTGAAGTTTTACCCACTTTTACCCACTGCAATGTCGCCGAAAGAGTTACTAATTGAAAAGACCTGTGGTCGGTCGATGCTCTACGACCTTGCCTGCAAAATTACATAGCAATGCTAACGTTTGAAGAAACAACCGATGAGCTATCCATGAAGAGTTGCAAGAGTTAGGGGTTTACCCACAATAACTGAACAACAAGTACTTGACCAGTTTCGCGTTTTCGTTTACTGAAATTATCTTTTTGGATGCATTGTTCAGCTTGCCCATTAGTTTGTGATTAATTCTGTTCAATTCATTATCAAACTTAACTTCCCATGGGGCCTACTCAGTCTCTTATATTTCACAATCTTCGCTCCTTCTAATTTTCTCCGATCTCTCTATGCAGTATCGAATTATGTCTCCTTTTGTGAGAATTTGGAGTGGATTACTCGCTTGGTGAATTTCATTTTTTTTATTCTTCACCTATATCAACATCATCACTGGTGCCATTGGCGATACTTAGACAATTTTTAATCTTCTTTCTTGGGTTTAAGTGATTTCTTATGTTTTCCGCCCTCCAGATGGCTTCCACTTTAGCGAACCAGACGATTGTTCTTGCTCATCCACAAGATTCCATAGAGCAGGCAGCTGTTACACTTGACAAGTTTGTCACCAAGGATAACAGTTACGATGACCTATCAAAGCGGCTGAGAGTCTATAGCGAGAGTAAGTGAATGCTTATGGTTATGGTAAAGTGTATAAGAGGTTGCGTTGGATTCACCTTAGACAGTCGGTAAAAACACGACGGGCGCGAGTCAAACTCTTTTTGTACTCTCTGGTCGAAAAGTTGGTGACTTAGCAAACTAGCTATGTTTTTCTACCACTCGCAAGCAGGCATTCATGTTGGCTAAGGTGATGGGATTCCAATTAGCCTCAATACACTTATACGGTTAGTTCTGAATATATTTATGCGCCACTTTGCACACAGTTTCTAGCTGCTTTTTCGGAGTTGCACACATTTATCTTTGGTTATCGTTTCTATGCAAATAAGTAAAAACTAAAACCTTCACATATGGTAACACCTTTTCTTCCTGACTATGTATATCTATCTGTCTATAAGATCCATCTCAGTATCATAGACAATGGAATTTTTGGGGGACTCTGCGATATTGTGAGTACATGTTATATTGAGGATAATCATGTTACCAGTAGTTGCATTGTTGATAGGATCGCCTAATGAGAGTGGATTAAATGACCACGATTATCCGTGTTTGTTTGACGAGCGACTCGTCCTGCCTCCGCTACCCGAGGTCAGCCTGGTAAAGAGGACCCCGCTCCCCAATGAGCTCATGGATCATTTCGCTCGCATGCAATGTAACTGTATGATGGGCCTGTTTCCGGAAATATACAGAGCTTGGCTTACCATTGATAGTGATGTATTTGTCTGGAACTATGAAACTGGGTAAGTCCCACTCTGTGGCCTAACTTTACCAACACTCGGTTACTGATTTCCTAGGGGGGGCAGGATAGCTCAGTTGGTAAAGGCCCAGAGTTGCAATCTCGCGTTTGCAAGTTCGAGTCAAAATCCGTTTACCGTTAAAGATCCACTTCTTGAGAAGAGTAGTCGAGTTTCGGTGGGTGATGTACAAACCGACTTAGGTTGACTGACCCCTTATATGGAGTTATGATACAGACCCGCACGCGGTGCTCCGTGCTAAGCCTTGACTGGTGAAAAAACAAGTATCTGACCTGGCAGCTTTGCCATATGCGGGAGAGGGAGAGAGGCCGATTTCCTTTGCTCAGAATATCACTCCCAAAGCTTAATATTCATTACAAGAATTCAGGCAGGCCTATCGATAGCCCGCCTTAAACTCGAATTAGACTTTGGAGTAGCGTACAAGTATGATTGTCCAGAATAAACTTGTACTATCTCTTTTGTATTGTAGCGGTGACCTCGCCTATTTTGATGGATTAAATGAGACAATTCTGTCATGCGGTCTCGTCAAGCCGAAGCCAGGTTAGCTCTTTATTTTTGAAGTTATGCATCCATCCAGTGACATATCCTATGGCATACCACTGGTAAGAAATACCCGCGTACCAGTGTTATATAAGCGGTTATGGCCAAGCATGTTTTTGACAGCTCACCAGTTCTGGGCCTATAATTGTTTATGTTTTCTTTGACAGGAATTTTCCAGACGCATATCTCGCACCTGCTCGTGTTGACAACACCTGTGGAGGTCTTACTACTAGGCGTTACTTTCATGCATCCCTGCGGAAATAGTGAGTACCACTACTGGTATTATAAATTGGAAACCCCACAGATGCCAGGGAGAAACCATCACAGTCAGTTTCAGTTACATTATGTCCAATTTATTCACAGCTAGGCTCTTTGAATCACTGTAATACTGACATTGTATAGTTGCTTAGCCGTTATGGTTACAATATCGAATGGTAAATAATAGTCGGTATATAGTTTTTGCCGACTGCTTATGACTTGTCAACATAGTTTGGAAGAGTGGGAATTTGTCGGTTTTCAACTCTAAACGGAAGTTTTTCCTGGAATTGTGATGTAGGAACGAAACTACGTAGCATGTGAGTAATTTGGATATACATACTTTTCTGTTATGGCTACAAATGGGTGAACTTTAAATCACCCAGTACAGATCCAATGCCAGTCCCAACAGTCCGAGGCTCTACTTACCGCATAATTGTCACTCATTGCCATTATCCTGTTTGAAGATGTTGACTGTGACCCATCAACGAGTGACATGCACCTACTGCCAGAGCCTCTCTACTCACTGCAAAGTGACAACATTCATTTTCTATGCGCAGCTGGCACAAGTGGAGGAAGAATTTTTCTCGGTGCCAGAGATGGCTGCGTTTATGAAATTATCTACCAGGTCAGTTTGCTGTGTCATACGAAACCGAATTGAGCATTGAACAGGGACCCGTGGCACAGATGTTGTTTGTTTTGCATCACTGACTAGCTTGGACGAAAAACACTATTACTCAACCTGTTGGGTGTTATTCTTATGTAAAGTTAAGTGTTTGTTGTGAGAACGGCCTAAAAACCTTATGGCACCTGCAGTATTTATGTTGTTCTTTATACTGAAAGTTTCGTATTGAATAATTGCTGAGATGGAATTCTATGATGGAGACGAACTCCGCCATCATTTTTATTGATATTTCTTTTGCATTGAGCTCCCCATTTTTTCTTTATCAATCATAATGGTACGTGTACTGGTAATTTACGGCATTGTGTTACAGGCTGAGGATAGCTGGTTCAACAAGAAGTGTCGAAAAGTGAACCTGACTAACTCATCTATATTTTCAATGTTATCTTTCACCCCAAGCTTTATGAGACGAGATGAAGAGCCTATTGTGCAAATTGAGGTGGATGAATCGCGCAATGCCATGTACACCCGCACGGATAAAGGAGGCATACAGGTAAATGCAGGTTTTGACCTGCCTAATCATGTTAGGCAACTCTGTGTTAAAAGCGTGTGTCTTTTTGCTTGAATCTGTTATAGTTTTAAGTCGTTTGGAAGTGAACAAAACTTGTCTGCGAAGGAGTTATTTGACACTGTATGATCTTGATCAATGTATCTATTTATGTTCGACATGAAATTGCAGGTATACACACTCGGAGCTGAGGATGCCAGCAAAGTAGCAGAAAAAACCTCAAACTCCATATCTAATACAGCGGCCCAGATACTAAAGACAGTGGACAAGTCCAACTTTGAGAATATCATTCATATTGCCATCATCGACAAAAGCGAGTCGCTCCATCTGCACTTGGTAGCCATCACTGCTGCAGGTGTGCTTCTGTTACAGTTGTAATGTCTTTGTTATTTAAATCCAGTTAGATAGCGAATCCGGTTAGATAGCAATGAGAGCCATGAGTTTTCAGGAGTTGATTTCAGCTTATTGTCGCTCTTTTTTCTTTGTTGCAGGAGTAAGGCTGTACTTTACGATAAAGGCGTTCTCGGAAGCGGAAGGTAGAGTGAATCAATTAACCCTGGTACATGTGCGCCTGCCGCCGGGCTTCTCGGCAAGTACCACAACTCAGAGGCCTTCCCGAGTGCACATAGCACACTATCACAGAGGTGAGCATTGAGTGGGGCCCCTGAACATTCATGCTGTTACATAATATGGAAGATTGCAATCCAATTTTACATCATCAAGTGGGCCATATCATGAACGTGTGGGCCGAACAACAGTCTCCAACATAAACCTATGTGATTATGTGAACCTGTAGTGCTATGGCTCTCTGAAACAATCATTAATCTCGAAAACAAGTATAATTTTCACTGTAGCACTATATTTTTGCAGGATGCATATACCGCCTCAGTAGGTGAATAGTATTGCATAGTTACTGATGATTTTGAAATGCTCCTAATAAAGTTGTATTCTCACCACTTCTGCTTAAAATTTCCCTGCAAGTTCATCAAACCATGGCGTGTGCGTAGTTTATGAGCCTTTCATAACAACCCACACAAATGTTATGCGATCCAACAGGTCTTGTATAACCTATTCAATTACTGGTGTTTGTCGCGTATGAAATGCTGTTGAGCTATGCAAGGGGAAATTACATGTCAACATACTAGTAGAATTACTTGTACTGAATGACTGTGCACTGTGGCCAATCCTGAGAGCTCTCTCGTACTCACTGTAGGCAACATGTTGATGGCTTCCTCTCAGACAGATGATGTAGACCTGCTGTGGACTATAAGTCCGGACTGTTTCCCATTCCAGTCACAGACCATGGAGGCGCAGGTAAACGAACAAATGATTGTATTTTGGCCTGCTAACGCATACAAGATCTTGCCTGCCATACAGTTGAGAGGGAGCAACTGTTAGGAATCAATGATGTAAACGCCATATTTGCACATCACTACCAGCACTGATTGTTAGTTTTCAAATCAAATCTGACCAAATGTTATACATCTCTAAAAGTGCTTTTCTAGTCATGCTGCGTACAGTCCGCCTCAGATCAAGCGCTCGAAACGCACGCCTGACCCCCCCCCAAATTGTGACTATAAAAGCCTCGTCTGATCTGCCTCGAATGCTCCCTTGGATGTTCAAGCATTTGCCTCCCAGAGACAAAATGCATCTGATCTACCTCAGACGTCCAACTCATCATCGAATTAGCTAGCAACGTTTGCGCATAATTTCCGGTTTAGTACTAGGATCATTGAAAGCTATAATTTGTTTGATTTCGCTTCAATATTCCCTCAAAAACAACACCAAGTTGCACTGAGAACAGAGGCAACGTGCAGTGAAGGAAGTCAAGAATGGATCAACATTCTTTTGAAATTATGCTCAAAAATAGTTACAGCTTCCGAAAACACAGCTTTGGCACCATATATTTGCTCACAGGTGATCGAGAGCGGGGGATCTGTTTGGAACTATAGAAGCACCTCGAGTGCTCAGATCCATCAGGCGTCTGGTCCGAGGCGGACTGGGCGCAGCGTGACTATAAAAGCACTGTTACTTGTCATGTACTTAAAGATAGTAGTCCCTACACCCAGCTGAGGGTCTTTTTAAGCTCTTTCCCGCAGCTGGATTTGGATTCTGAGCATGAAAAAATCACAAACTAAAACAACGATCTATCGCTTGTCTTAGCATTACTGCTCAGCAGAGAGGGAATGCTGTATTGCATATACATGTGCATGGGTTAATTGCAGGCCAGTATGGCTATCAGCGGCCATACTTGGGCATTGACAGAAGAGCCCACATCCCCAATAACCTGGACCCGGGAACCAGGAGCTGGTGCTGTTAGCAAATGTAACCCACCTCTGGTCGTTACTCAACACATGGAAAGTCTCAGAAGATTTGTGCTGTTAAGCGCTCAGGTTGGTTTGTTATTCTTTCAACCGTCGTGTTGTTTACAATCTTAAAGACCGGTTTCGTGCATTAATCTTCACACTCAACACCGACTTTGTTACACTCTGCTTCGCTTACTGTTTTGTTGTTTTATTCTTATGCCAGACAAAACACCCGAATATGATACGCCTGGCCTGTCTACTTTTTCAAGCCCCTTGTGCATTTGTGACAAGTTTTTCTCCTCATATCCGGGAACTTAATGATCCCACAAAAAATCCTAGACCTGTAGATGTAGTTTTGCTCTTTTCGTCTATGAGGTAGATGACTACAAGGATATGAAAAACAAAATCTATGACTAGATAAACTAATATCACTATCCTCTTTCAAACACAAGACTGGTTAAAAAAAGAGTAATGTAGATTAAATCATTTATTATTGTGTAATTTATTCGCTGAAAATCCGGCTGATTACAGTTACTGGATTGTTTTTTTTTCTACCCACGCCATACTAATATTTGCTATCTTGATCCTTGTGTGACACAACATTGTAATTGGGGTGTCTTTTTGATAGGGTAGCTACATCATGCACAAACTGCGCCCAGTTGACCAGTTGCGTATGCTCCTTGTCAAAGCCCAGGGCTATAACAGTCGGGATGTGGAGTCGTTCTTCAAGCTGCATAAATTCGACCAGGCATGCGCAACCTGTCTGATACTGGTTTGCTCTCAGTTGGCTGCAGACACTCAGGTGGACCACTAAATATCTTCTTTCTAATAAGAATGAACATTTCTAGTCATTTCATCACTGCCTCGAATTTGTAGGGACTCTTACAACCGAGGCCAGTTCGGCATCAAGAAAAAAGCCCCAAACATTTGTTATTTATACTGTACGTTATAGATTGTGTATTTAATCCCCTAAAATTGGGAGTCATAGTATGCATAACACTAAATTGTTGTTGGCTGCAGCCATTTTCTACGGTTCATCAAAACCTGCTGATTGAATCCTTTCAGATGTATCAGTCATTGTGAACCACTAGCATTGATTGACGACAACAACAACATCATGCCGTAGAAGCGAGCGCAAACCAGTTGTGTTGGAAACTTACTAACAATTAGTAACATTTGTTGACAAATTGCGAGTGTCGCACACATTTTAAGGTGATAAATTCGCCGCAATTGAACTGTTATGTTGATATTCAGGTGACTGAATGGGCTACTGGAGCATTTTTCATGTATGGAGGAGAGCCTGGGTACAATTTAGTCCCACGAACTATCGGACCAAACTACGGTGCAAATTCGGAAATCAACCAAACTCAGATGAGTGAGTTCATGACTACCATCGTTTGCTCAAATGCTCTTTGATTAACTCGATCTTGATACACTGGTTTTCTATTTCGGTAGGTTTTCATCCATCTCAAGTGTCCACTCCACATCCGAACAAGATCGGTGGCATGGCAGCACCAGAGACCGGCAGTCAGATGACCTTTTCTGGTAAACATGATGGTATCTATCTCTATCTTGGCCGAATACTTGGGTGAGTAACAGCTAAAACAGAATTAAGTTGTAAATTACGAACAAGCGAATGATTCTTTATGGCGTATTGCTGATTGATGTGTTGAAAGACATGTGGGTAACCGGTAGATCATGAATCATCGCCGTATAATTATGTTATGCTGCAGGTCATGTGCGCGGATATTACTTTTATTAGAACCGTGCTTCTGTAGTCATGCCTCCCTACATGATACAATGACGTATATACTCAAGGTGTCAACACGCAGCATTCGTATTCAAACAGAGGCTAGTATGTCACTGGCCGACTGGGCTGTACCAGACTGAATCATCCACCATGGTTGCCTTGTTTTATACAGGCCACTTTGGGAGTCAAAATTAGCTGGTGAGGTAAAAACTCAAAGCAATAGCTCAACAGTGGTGAGTCAGTATCCGTTTTCTGTAAAACGTGGACCATTTTGTAAACAAGGCTTTGCCTTCATAATGTCATTCACGTAAGATAAAATTAACCTAACTTGGGATAATAACAACATGGCTAGATATCCCGATCTAAAGCATTTCGTGTGGCACCCACAAAGGGGCAAGAATTTTGTGGAATTTCCAGTTCCCCTAAAATTGAGATTGCGGCCTGATTCAGTGATGAAAGAATAAAGCACACAAAAGTAGGAAATCACTTGTTGTTACACTGGGAATGGCCCTGATTAACGCTATCTGAGTTCCTGCCTCAACCTTTCTTTTTTGTGTTTAAGATGGGTTGTCGAGTGAGCAGTGATGAGCTCAGTTGGTTCATTGATCAGTTGTCAGCGCTCATGAAGTTCATGGAGAGCTCATCCCAGTACCTGTCCAGTCTGTCTGGTGATAGCTTCATACCAGTGAGTCGGGCGTCAGCAATGACTAGTCACCTTGATGATGCTGTCCACCGGAAATCCCAAGGTAAGCATTCAGCTTGGGTTGAAAGCCGGCTGGTTTCGCAAAGCGCTCATTGCAGCTTTATACACAAAATCCTTTCTTCCATGAATAGATAAGTTAAAATACTAACCGTCTGCTGAAATAGTTTCCGTACTGTGCCATAAACATCATAACACGTTCCATGTCATGTGACTGGAGAGTTTTCCCCAGTCGCATGCGAGACTGATAAAATTTCATGAATAGTTTTACCATTACTCATATCTGGTTGTAACTTAGGTAAATAACAGTAAAACATACCCTGAGGTCTTACTCGAAGCCTAAAGCAACATTGATTATGACAGCGGTGCCCAGTGTGGTCAAGAACCCGTTATGAAAAGTCTGTAAATTGGGTTTCCTAACCAGTGCTCGGAGTACTAGCGCTGTAGTAGAGTCTTTTTGAAGGGCTCTACGCTATAGTAAGTGTGCGGAAGTAAGACATCAATCTTGTTTTGATCTTGATGGCCACCGAACTTTGATAAACGGGTTACCCACGAATGAACACTGTAACTGCTCTAGCGGTAGCGATTACGTTCTGTTCAACAGTTGATCGAATGGTTTTTGCTTGCCATTAGCAGCTCAACTTCTCTACTCATTAGAGAGTGCCAAGCATCTTTTGCGCTGTCCAATCATTTTCCCTTATTACAACTCTGAGCTAGATTTTTTTGCAGCGGAGGCAGTAAATAAGGAGAAGCAGTCTCTGCAGCAACTGACTGTACTTCTGCGCCGATGTCTAGAGATTCTTCATCTGCTTAAGATTGTCTGCGATCATCAGTTCCATGTGGTTACAAAAACTCTTACCTCTCAGCAGCAGATTGCCTTGAAAACCAACACCCTAAAGTCATTGCTCAGTTCGGGTTCTGAAGAGGTTAGTTGGCACAGGGACCTAGATGGTTTTCTTTAATTAGGTCAGAGTATGGTCCTGTTTCAGCTTGATTATGTCTTGGGTCTTCCTAAATTAGTTGTAGAGGCTCAAGGCGAAACACCGCCGACATTCTCGAGCTTGTTCGTATGATACGTGTATCATGAGCATTAGGTGTTATTACAAATTGCCACACTGTCTCGTGTCTTCGCCGCACCTAATCTTGGCCCAGATATGTATGCGTATTATTCTAGATTCGTATATTACCATTATAGCTGTTTTCTGCACTGATTGATGGAGTGATGAAACAGTATCTTGGTGATAACGTGTCCACAGACGCTATTAGCGCTCGGCTGAGAGATTCGTGCCCTTCGTTGTATAGTCTCGATGATGCTAAGTGTTCCAAGGCAAGCGAGATTCTCCAGTCGATAATTGAGTCAACGAGCCGAGAGGACCGCCAGGAGAAGCTCACACAGGCCATGCAGGTACTGGATCAGTACTGTACCTCCCTTCTAGGCAGAGCGTGTATGCCGTATGGTGTATGTGCCTTTACTTTACTTTACCCCGTGACTTCCGTAGTCGTAGGGCAGTTCTGAGGTCCAGATTGTTCATTATCTGGTGCTAGCGTTGCGGGTCCGCAGTCATGCGTCGGAACTCTTGCGTTAATAGGCGAGTCTAATTCTTGATGTTATCTGCCCAATGTTATCTACCCATGCTTGGGCTAATGCCCACTCAACCTCTTCAACACTGCTTTGATGTATCCCTTTATTTAACATTGTAATACGAATATGGGGCAAACACAAAGTGATATACAATGAGCGGTGGGCAATCCAGGTGACTAAATGGATCATTCTCCTTGTGTCCCTTTTTGGTGCTTCCAATGGTATGTTGGGCATCCAAATGAAGAGGATATTATTAGTGACTTAATCAACTTCATCATCCTCAGTACAGCGACCTACAACTATGCACTCCATAACTGGTGGTTTTCGGCAAGGCGAGCAATTTCGAATGATTGAAGTCCAGTGGCTTCCACCAGCCGGTTCACATTCGTCCTAGTGGGACAACCCCTCCTGGGTCTTCCTGCCGTGGACATTCGTATCACCAATTGGGGTGCCTCCTTGTCAGGGTGCCTCAGAAGGTGACCAAAGGTGACAAGCCCGGATCTCATCGATATCTTCGGAAGATTCGGTGAGCTTTCGGCATATTAGTAATAGAATTAACTTTATACCAAAGTCGGAAAATGAAAATGGTTGTAACCTTTTTTTACTGCTGGTGGTTAAACCAATGACTTCTTACAGTTCAAACTTGATTCAATCTGTTGGCCAGACAGTGTAGACCACTGCTACATGTCAAACTCAGTGGTACTAACCTTAAGATAGGCGCTTGCTGTGTAAACTGTTCGGTCTAGCAGTCGAATAACCCACATAGAGCCCTCCGGGGTTTCAATGTTACAGACAATAAAACTCATGGCTTGTTGAATCTGGGAAAGAATTGTGTAGGCAACAGCCATTTAGACATGGATTTCGGTGACTGTCAGTTAAAGGCCAGGCTATTACGGGCTTTGCAAGTAGTCTGTTGATTGAAAAGTTTCCACGGCAAGTGCTTATCTCCGGGTTAGTATCACTGAGTTTGGCATATGGTAGTGGCCTACACTATCTGAGACTAAGAGAATCACAATGCGAAAACATTTGAAAACAGATTAAGAAAACTTTAAGCTGCAAAAACTAATTGGTGTGACCCCCAGCGCAAAGAACCCATGGCCGTGTTTAACTTTCCTGACTATAATCTATCACATGAGCTAAAGCAAGACCGAAACCATGGAAAAGCCATGGTGTGTGGTCATAATGCTGTAATTGACAATATAATGGTGTTGTCATGCTTCGCTAAGGCCTATTCTGATCAGGAGCCTTTCTATGGAAAGTTTGGTGGAAAAACCAACTAAGCTGCTTGGTGGTAAATGGAACAATGACATCATCGCTGCAGAACTATGCCTTCTCATATTATATCACCACTCGTTATCACACCTTTTTCTTGCAAGT
>Ga0224511_10002446_pt1 | contig 12513 bp, 9 predicted proteins | sample SF_May12_sed_USG_2_FD_169988 | JGI IMG/M metagenome (GOLD analysis project Ga0224511, IMG submission 169988) | Sediment microbial communities from San Francisco Bay, California, United States - SF_May12_sed_USGS_8_1 | ecosystem: Environmental > Aquatic > Marine > Sediment | place: USA... | reverse complement strand
CCTTTTTGAATTTAAATATTGATATATATGTCGGTATATGTAGCAAATGAGCTTTATTTTAAAATATATAAGTGTTGTTGCTTATGTATATCCAATTACCTTTTTGTGGATGTTGATTTTAAAGATGCTAGGTCTGTATCTTGATACCCATATAATCGACGACAAACTTCGCTATATATGTTAAGTATAGTAAATGCATTAACATTGCAAAAGGAATTACACATTTTCATGACAAAAATGTGTTTCCGACAAAAAAGTAAAACCACAACAACAACGAAACTCAAACGTAAAAATCAATCATCTTGCACCAAAGGAGGATGCGTTACCTCAAGACCAACGAGTCAACTGAAAGTATCGATTGTTGTCATTACAAATGCGTTCTGATGCTGTATATATTGAGCGCTGAACCTTGTGTGTTCATCTCCGTTGTTAATAATACATACATATTTATTTTTTCCTTGCCAGTTCAACAATGTTGTAAACCGTTTTATTGCGTGACAGTTTATGTTATTATTTATGTGTTTAGATGATGTACTTTGTACAAATCTGAATAAAAGTTCTATCTGTCTGTCTGTCTGTCAAACTATTTAACTGTTTCAACGCAATGTGTCGAAACGTAAATAAACAAAACTGAGTTTGCGGGCCACACATTTTCAGCAAATTTTTTTTTGTTATATTTAAACATGCATAGATAATTACATTTGGCAGACTCTCATATTTACAGGAGTAGGTTTCACTGCTTGAAGTTTGTTAAAATGTAAGATGTAAACAATTCTGATCAAACGATATAGGCGTAGCATCTTTAATTTTTTTTAAATATAAGTTCCCGTTTTGTTACTGACCATAATTTCTAGAATTGTATATTGATTTATTGCAATTTTATATTATGTATTTTGCAGTTGTTCACATGTTTTATATACATAAGGTTTGCTTAGGTTTTCAAAAATATTACATTTCCCGGAAAAATTTATTTGTTATTTTTAATACTTATTTTAAGGATTTTAGTTAATATAAAAAACTTTAATATAACAGTCCTTAGACATTTTTATTGCTCAAGTAAAATAACACACTATTTCTTTTCCTATTAAATACTTTAAAATGTTGTATTGTTTTGAGCAATATTTACTGCTATTGTTTATCTGTATAAACACAGTTCTATATCATTTTATCCATTTGTTCAACTAAAATACTTTCATATTGTTTTAATTACATTTTGCCTTTTTTGCATACATGATCATAAGCTATTAAGTCATATTTGATGTTTAATAACCGCCTTTTATTTAGTTAGTAAATCAAAAGATCAGACATATCCCCTTTAACAATGCAAACTGTTAAAGGGACTCCAAGTTGAGGTGTGTTCGTGTAAAACACTTAAAACGATTTTTTTCGAAAACCTATATGTCTTGTTACCAACGTATTTAGTGTATCAAAACTTATTTTGTGGTACCTTGATATGTCCTCTATCTATTTGTCAACTCGGTTTAAAATTGGAATGTATCTATTGAACATGGAGAAGCATTGCAAACCTTTTACGAGATCAACATATATTATACGAGTTTAAACGAATTGCCAACCGATAAAAGACATATTAACTACAACAAGATAGGCTGCAATGCCCTACACACGTCGATAACAAGAAGAAACAGTTTTTCGAAAATTTTCTTTTTAAGTGTGTTACACCACCAGACCCTAGTGGAGTCCCTTTAAACTGCAATGTCTTAACCCTTCAAATTAGGGATGCCTTATGGATTAAATTTACCAAATCTGGAGTCAGCTGTACAATGATTGATATACTTCAGTCTATTTACAATTCTATTAAAGCATGTGTAAAACTATCAGCCACTTCTGGCTTATCTCACTTTTTGACATATCGTTTGGTCTCAAACAAGGGGAGCCACTCTCATCCATACGTTTTATACTGTTTATTAACGATATTACTTCTTGTTTAGATTTTGAAAACCTGACTGAATATGATCTGAATTATCTATCTAAAGTCATGCTTCTTTTCGCTGACGAAATTGCTTTATTCACCACCGATCCTGCTTTTACAAAACCATTTTGATGTTGTGGCTACTTATTCTAATAAGCGGGGTCTAAGCATTAATGTTAATAAAACTAAAATATGTATTTTTAAAGAGGAACACCAACCACATTTTTGTTTCGAAGATCAACGATATGTTGTATAAGTTATTAATTTTGCACAACCAAGACTCCGTTGTTTAAAGTATTTATTGATCAGTGTGTTAGCAATGATCCCAATTGTTGGACTGTATAGATCTGTGAAAAAGTTGTTAAGTGATTTAGGTTTTAGTTAAGGAATTAATTCATGTTTGATAAGTTCACCGAGCAATGAACGTCATTAGGGCTGGTTAAACTTGACATCCTTGACATAGATCTATGTAATCTACATGGAGTGTAGATGTGCAAGACGCATTTTTTCCAGTGAACGACTTATTTAATAGTAATGTCCTAATGAAATGAGACCTTTTCCTTTAACACTGTTATATTTAATGACACTTCACAGGAGTTAAACCTCTTCCAACATATCTAAAATTGTTGTACTTCGCTGGATAACTTGGTCAAGGAGACTTTTGCGAAAGACCCAGTGCCCTCAGGGTCCTCTTGTTTTATTATACACTTTTGATATGACTATATTTGTATTATGATTTTTCTTTTATTCCGTCTTTGTAAAATGTGCAATTCTTAATATGTTTCAATTTTACTTTCATATGTGTGAATCAATGACGATGTTGTTTATTTTGAATAAATGCGTGTTGGTATTTTACGAATAAATCGAAAGAAATATCACATGACTTGCAATGGTAGAATGGTAACACTTTTCTGCAACTGCTTCGCCTTAATATCATGTACGCCTTCGCAATGGAATTTTAAATCTTCGGAAAGCTCGTAAAATCGGGGCTACGGTTCAATTCCCTGCACGGACCTTGATATTTTAGTATGTTTAACGAACATTTGTGTAGGAATGAAACCTGTTTTAATTCCAATTAAAAGAATCCATGTAAAACATAAGCAAATATACTAAATTTTTAAGCTAAAATCTCGCACTAACAACTTTAAGGTCGATTGCAAATCAAGTTATTTAATTAAAAAAAGATTTGAGAGAAAAAAGCGAAGTCAGACCTATACGTATTCATAAGCTTTGCGCTAAGCAGGTAATCATTCTTCTAAAGCCTCGTACACACTGTCCCGGATTTCAGTGTCCCAGTGTGAACACCGGGGCCCACCGGGACCACACCGTAGCGACGCCGGCAAGCACCGCATTGAATCGGGATACACCGTGTTGAACCGGCGTTCACCGGGAGGTGGTTTCATTTTTTTTAAATAACCGGGACGCACCGGGCTGCGAAACAACGCCGGCTTATTCTGGGGCATCACCGTAGCTCTTCCGGCATGAACCGTATCGTAAGACCTCCGGGCGAAACCGTAGCAAACCGGCATGTTTCCCAAGTGCAGATACGGTGACTCCCGGCTTGGCCACGGTGTGTCACAGAGGAGAGCCGGCGTAGCCACGACTCTTGCCGTTCGAACTACGGTTTGGCACGGTAGCAGCCGGTGAATGCCGGTAAAGTTATGGTGGAGTTACGGTATGACTACAGTACAAGCCGGTGGACGCCGATTAAACTACAAAAACGGTATTTAAAACAAGTTTTACTCAGGTTATTTGTATTATTCTAAATAATTTCTTTATAAGACTAAGGAGGGGATAGAGAGGTAAAGTTTCGTTGCTAACGCCAATACATATCTTCTCTCCCACTGTAATTGCTGTTCTTATTCAGGCGTGTTCACAATGCTCGGCATTAAAACACCTTACCTTCAATACTACCTTCCCACACAAACAACAATTATTTTCCAGGGAAGTTAAGGGCCTTGTTATATTGCTCTTACTCCAAGAAACATGTAAAGACAAAATAAAGGGCCTGCTATGTTAAATAGTCTCGCTGGAAGCATTTATCTTCCCAAATATACAACTTTTTCGCCAAAAAATTGTAACATCTTTGATATGGTGTAAATGTAGCTGGAAAGAAAATAATGTGTTCTGCTCTTGATTATTTAGAAAATCATATCTACAGTTTCTATAATAATAATAATAATAATAATAATAATAATAATAATAATAACTTTATTTTTTGAAGGTAACATTTAGACATACAAAGTATAATACAAAATATGTCTTAATTTTAAATGGTCTTCAATAACACAAGTTAAAATCAACATGATAATGAAAAGGCATTTTTAATTAGAAAGATATTAACTTAATGTAATAAGCATGCATTTAACATGAACAAAATGAAATTATTTGTAAGCATAGAAAAATATCAAAAGTTATCTATATCTCAAATTGTGCATATAAGCAAACAGTGTATGACATAATGTCCATTTAAAGCCATGACAGCTTGATCAGACAGTTTTCTTTAATAAAACCAAATGCAAAAAAGATACACAATTTACCCCAAACTTTGGCTACAATGTAGCTGAAATACTAGGTGGTTGATCGAAAAAGGTGTAAAAATAAGTACATATAACATGTCATTGGAAGTTGGAATGTTGTTGTTGTGGTCTTTTATATTTCGGTATTTATTTTCCGTTCCACAATGTTTGTCCGTACACATAACCAGTTCCTCTTAACATATTAAAGGTAATGAAATGTTGTTATCATTGCGACTAAGACCCAACCAGAGGTAATAAGTATACTGACTCCCATGAAGAAGATCCAACTGGCCAAGACACCACAACCAGTAAACCATTGCCGTCCCACAGTATGTCCGTCCGTGACAAATTTGACAGACAAACACGGATAAAAATCTTGGAGAAAAATGTAACTTAACACATTTAATTCCTCAATACTGAAAAATTTAACATTTATCAATAATGAAATTGTATCAGATGTAAGCCTAGTGTCACACATACTTGGGAAAATGTCATTTAAACATATGGTGATAAAACGCTTGCGTCATTGACAAAATCATTGTTTGGAAATTAAAATCCAGTTTTTTGGCCATTTCATCAAAAAGAGAGACCAGAATTATCTTTAACAATTTAAAACAGATGAATATTATTAATTTATGTAATTCTGTTGTTGAACCTAGGTGTGCATACACAAAATAAATTTATAATCTACTTGTTTTGAAGAATGTTGTGTATACTGCTGATGTTACATTTTTGTGCCGAGCTTTGTGAACACGCTCATTTGCCTTGGTATGTAACTTGAGTTCTGTACTTTGAAAATGACATATCTGCTATAACTTCCACGGAATTTTCATTGATATTCATATGCTACCGCGTAACACCGGGACTTAGCCGTCCTACTTCCGTGACTCCCCGTAGTGACACCGGGGCTCTGCCGCCGATGCCCGGGGCAGAGCCGTGGTGTATCGGGACCCACCGGGACACACCGTAGCGCCTCCGGGGCTGCACCGGAAATGCACCGTCGCAAACAGTAGCATAACCGAGACAGACCGTGATAAGTTTTTGCCCCAAATCGGGTCTGGTCCGTAGCACTGCCGGGAATGTATGAACGCACTCGAATTCCTTCACGACTCTTCCCATTTCGCCCCGGTCCGCCGGCTATAAACTGCCGGGACGCACCGGGGTGTACACCGGGACAGCGTGAACGAGGCTTAACGTCTTTCTTGTGGCGCGGTCCCGGAATAAACCCAGCACCTGACGCTCAAAGACGTACCGCTCTTCCATTAAGTCACCATTCGGTTTTAAATGGTTAAACACACTATTTGGTAACAGAATGATTCAGGTAACAAAAAAGAGAACTCTGAAACACTGAAATGAGTATATTACACACGTATACATGTATAATGGCCATATGAAAACCATTTTTTTCCATGCATGCGTAACAACCACTATTTATATATGCAGTACGTATTTGGAAAGCAAAACAGTCTGCATAAAAGTAGATTTAAAACTGCTTCGTGCGATAATGTCAGTTTGAATACTTTTGCAGACAATTTATATATTTTCTAGCAGAAATGTACTTTATTTTACGCTGAACAATAAACTTTTGCTAGTGAGACCAGGTAATCTGGAATGTATAACATTTAAATATTAACACATAAACTCAGGAATTTAAGCTATCGACCACAGTACAGAGTCTATTCGTTTGCTGGTAAAAGTTTCACAGATGTTGATATACATGTAGGTGAAAAGAAATCTAGGGGTGATGAAGATGTTAGGCGTATTTTCTTCTTTAAAATCTTCAGTCGTTATGAGATATGGAACTGTTTTTTCTTTTTCTTTGATTTATTTTTCCATTTTCGTGTAATATTCAAAACTTATTTTCTTTTTTGTGATTCGAACTTGACCTAAAAATGAAAACAAGACTTGGTGTTAAATGCAATAACCATTGCTTTCTTATGACATTCTCCATAAAATTGTCTAAAGTGAGGCGGTTATCCATGAAATCGTCTTATAAGTAAATAAAATTAACAAAGAGGTTCCTATTAGCCCAGAAACACGATCTAAAATGTGGACTCCAGTGTCACTATCCCTTCAATAACGCTTAACGACTGCATGGAGAGTAAAAACTGATTAAACGCAGGTGTCTTAAACTAGCGGCTAGGTGGTTATCGCATATGATAGTATTCATATGTACTAACTTTACTGAATTTGTGGTCGACTTTAGCAGGGAAAAATGTTGTTTCACCAGCTATTGACACCACTTTCCCTGAAATGGCCGACTTAAAGCACCAATCTTCTTACTTTAGGAATGACTCCCTGCTTTGTACCACTCTTAAACAAACGACTGCTTTTTCTGTGTCCCCGTTTTGCAGTCTCCTTTATCTTTTCATATTTCTGTATCTGCTTCTTAAGCTAAAGCCGCCATGGTATTCAAACTAGATATGTTTAAACGAATCTGACATGTGTTGTTTACGTTTTGTTAAACATAATGCTTCGACATTTTTGACAATTTGTTACCTATTGTAAAAGAAATTCATAGTCACAAAAACGGTCGTAACAATCTTAAGCAAACATGAAAACTACTTGGTCGCTTAACCTACCTATCTCAAGTGGGTGAAAGCGTTTGGCTGGCAATTAGCCATCGGCATATAACAGAGTGCCCGGCGTGATTGGTCACTCCGGGGTGGTCATTGTCCAGCCAGAAATCACAGCGGACCGCCTTTCTCTCCATACCCCGGGTGCAGACCGATCACCGTCAACCATGATATAAACCCGTCGCTGTCTGGGGCACTTTCGCACTCCTTCATTGGTGGCCGATTGATTTGTGCAGATAAAAACTCAGTATAAAAATTACTGGTGCATAGACTGATAAGCTTTTCTCTCTTTTTTACAACTGGCAAAATTTAATCTTTCCTCTGCAAGCCATTCACAAAATACGCTCCTATTTGGATAAACAGGATATCATAACTTGAAGGTATGTGTCGTGTTTATCGTTTGGGTTAGTTTTGTTTATAGATAAAACATATTCTTATGTACACATAAAATTTGCATAATTCCTAATTAAGTTATACAACTTTACATAGTTGTCTCTTCTACATACATAAGATGTATAAAAACAAATAAGAACATATAAATATAAACGTTTGTAGCCAATCTACTAGATTTTTGAGAGACAAATAGTAAAATTCCAGTGAGAAATCACCAACATCAGTATCTCTTTACAAACGTATGTATACATACATATACCAATGCACTGACTAACTTATTATACACTACAGTATATACACTATTAATATTACATATAACTATTCTTAAATTAACCAACGAGTTAAAGGTCGTTGTCACCACCAGGCGGTAGGTCTGTGAGTGTAGCATCATTTATTAACGTACATTTTTGTATGACCATCCTAATGGATTCACATATTTGCAGCTAGGAAGAGATTTTATAAACCTTTTTTTGTTTAAATATATGGCATTTTAAGACGATCCACCGCACAACTTTTCTCAGTTTTTGAATTTTTGATTTTATAAACAAGATTGAAATTTTTCATTTTATTCATATTCAAGGGAGGTAATAAGATGTAAAATTACTTCCCTTTAATTTTATTTAAGCAAATATAGGCAACTTGCTTTTTAAAAAGATTTTTTCGACGGTTTAAAAGTAAAAGCATAATATATATCACATTTTAATGAAAAAATCTTGTTTATTTTTTGATAAAAAGTACATATGTGTATCCTTCATAGTCCATTAGAATGGTCATACCTTAATACGCGTTATCTACAGCTTGTTACATGTCTCTGTAGTTTGAGATGCATGTTACATTTTAAAACAATTAAAGCCACCAGAGCACGGTTTGAGCATTAACATGGGAAAAAATCTAAACTATCCATATAAGTCTAAACTGCGTAATAGAGCATAAACAATAGGTACCATGTGCTAGTTTTGAAGAAAAATGTGCACAAACCAGGACATTTCCAATATACCATTCATTATGAGGGGAAATCCTTTTCTTGTCCACGGACGCAATAAGGATTTACCTCATATTACATGCATTTTTCATCTTTTATATTATGTAGCCAAGAAATTTTCAGTGTCAACCATATTTCATCACATTCTCTGCTAAGACTGTTACCTAAATCATATTTTAAGATAAGTTCTTTACAACCCAATTTTCTGTGCTCTAGCTCCTTTAATGTACTTGGTTATATATTGGAGTGTCGGTACCTCAATACGGCCTAAAAGTGTACTGTAAACGATTTTTTGTAGATAAACCTTTATCATTAAACAGGTGTAGGTTTAATTTTAAGTATTTGTTTAATGACAATACTATGACCTGCTTGTCAAATGAGACGTATTTGGTGTATACTATATATTTGCAACCACACCATTCGTGGTAATGACGCTAAAAGGCACGATTATTGTTCAGTTAATTTGCATCGGTGATTTGTATAAATTAGGTAATGTTAATAAAACAACTTATTGTGATACCTTTTAAAACATGACAGTTTAGAAAATGGACATTTTATTTAAGACTTATACACGTTTGTTTTTTCCAAAACAACAACAATACGTTATGTGCAAATAAAATTAAGGTTAATATATATTTAGCATTACATTGACTTACCTGTATTGTATGTTATTAATTAAGCAATGCGGTCAATGCTAGTTTAGATAAGGCAACCCAGCCGCGAGCAAACTGCTGTCATTCTGATCCTCTTCAATTTAAATGTACTTTAATCTAACAGGGAGTGACATTGTTCACTTAAAAAACAACAACAATTAATTTAAATATAGAACGTCTAACTTAAGTTTTGGTATAGCTCAGTTGTTAAACATAGTTGTTGTGGTTTTATTTGATATTAGAATGTACGGTTAAATACCCATTTCAGCTCTATATGTAAGTGGCGCATATCTAGTATTTATTTTCCTTTTAACACACATAGATGACGCACCTTAACACCTTGATAAATGAATGAATGCATCACCACGTCAGAAACTGGGAGATGCCCGTGAATCAGAATAACATCTCGGTGTCAACATTGTGAATTTTACTTCTCAGTTAGAGGGACTGTCCCGCTTTCTTTGAAAAGCTCGTCACTGTCTAGTAATTAACGTTGTAGGTTGCAAAATGTTTAACGATATATAAAGCAGACAAAGTCAGGCATTTAAAACGTAAACGTTGTTTATATGCATGCTGTCGTTGCTAAGGACATCAATGCACAAACAGGAAGAGTGCAAGTAATGGTCTTAATCTCAAAAAGCGTGGACTTTTAGACCGATTTATTTACTGACCATATAAAATTATACTTTGCTTTATCAAACCACAACCTTCAACAGAAAGACATTCTTTATTTAAATCGTTAATATACATATTGCTTAAAAGTAAACACTGTGAAGGATTTAGCAAATAACAACTGTTATATACTTTTATTAACATTTGTAAATATAGGTGATTTCTGTGGAAGAAAAGAAACATGGATTCAGATACCAAACATGAGTTTAGTGACTTCTCCACGGATAAAAAGAACGGCTATTCCGGAGGATGGGAGGAGACCGATTTACAGAAGAATGACGACCCAAAGTTGCGTGAGAAAAGTTCCGCGCGTAGCGGGCGGGAACGGACGTGGGCTATCGTTAAGGACAACCTGATCATCATTCTCATGGTAGTGGCCCTAGCGGTGGGGGTGGCGGTGGGCCTGCTCGTGCGGCGCCTGGAAGGCTGGGAGCACTACCAGAAGCGGAAGATCTTCTACCTGCGTTTCCCCGGTGACCTGCTCATGAACATGCTCAAGATGCTCATCCTGCCGCTCATCATCTCCTCCATCATCTCCTCGCTCGCCTCCCTCAACTCCAAGGCTTCCGGTAAGACACCGCTCACTAAACATCTGAAGGTTCTATAATAATAGTTTAAGCCCATAAAGCAAGATTAATGTTAAAATAACTAACCCCGTGCTGATTTGCGTGTTTTGTATTTGGTACAACGTGAACGAAAACATTAAAAACGAAGAGTGTTTCCGGGTTCCGGCTTAGGACTTGAACATCATTTGAAATTTCAACTTACCAAATAATTTTATTATTCAACAAGAAAAAACACTTTTACTTTTATGGCTGTGATTTTCTTTATTTTCCTCCCTCTGTTATTCGATGTAACTGACAATGAAGTTTTTTATAAATTTGTGGATTAGTTCAAGTTCTCCACAAAAGAATGAAAGTAAAATAAAAAAAGCAAAAACAAAGAAGAAAGAAATGAACGTCGTTTTCTAAAGCGTTCCATTGGCTCTTTGTAATTAAACGCCGCACGCCCACACCTCCTCCACAGTTAACCACCTTCATTAGGGAGGGAAATAAATTATGTATTATTTCGTCGTATTGGTTTATAATATCATTTCTTATTGCTTTTAAGAGGAAATTGTATAAGTTGTCCGTATTTGCTATTGATATATTTTAATGAGCTTTTTAGAGAAAATCAGCATTTTTCGGCCGTATTTGCCAATGAAACGCAACTCTGGTCATTTGCTAAATATGATGGACAACACAATATTTAGTATAAATGTTTCACTGTCGTTCTATTTGCACGCAGGTCGTATCGGGTTGCGTGCCGTGGTGTACTACATGACGACCACGTTCGCGGCGGTCATACTGGGCATCATCCTCGTGCTCATCATCCGGCCCGGCTCCCGCGGAAACGACATCACGCGCGTCGGTGAGAGCAAGGAACAGGAGCCGCTAGAGGCGCTCTTCGACCTCATCCGGTAATATTGACTGCTGTGACACAGAGATCATACAAAATTGTATCCACAAACAGTTTTAATAACTTGTAAACTAAAATTTATTTAAAGGGTTTGTTCTATTTTAAAGGTGTTTCAATACATCTGCAGACATTAAATAACTGTAGAACTATCCCGCGATTCCCGCCAATGTTGGGAATGACAGCAACTCAATGAAGAAGTCACCTATCACAAGTAGTCATTTTGATCACTTCCCTTGACCGACTGTTTCTTTATTAACAAACCGTTTTCTGTCCAAATTACTGAGCCATCAAATAGCACAGCCTCTGTTAGAAAAGAATATAGAGCGACATACCGGTATAACATTTAATGTACAGTTCTTTTACATATTACGGAAACAAATGAAGGGCCTTACTATTGCCACTGCAGAAAACAACCTTCTCCACTAAAGTTGGAATTTTATGAGCTCCCCAAAACTTTAAATTAGAAACAAATTAAGTCGGTACTGTGGTAAGGAATCCATTAACATCCCCCACACAAAATGTAAGTCTCGATACCGTTAGTTGTTGGAAACCTCTCAAAACAAAAATATAATGTGGAGATAATATGTAATAAAATATATAACTAAATTAAACGCTTATTTTAATAAGTTTAAAGCTTCCATTTTTCTTCGTGACTTAACTGAATAGCGCTTATTCAAATTCGATCAAATGCATACGCTGTTAAGTGCATTTATATGTAAATACTTTAATGACTACTTGAATGTACTCCCACAAATCAATGTTACTGTATTGCTATCCTGATATACAATGGGGTTATACGTTACCACCACAAACACCCATCAGTCATTTCAAATAGGATAACCACACTGGGTGCATACACCTACTTAATGCCTGCTTGGCGCCCGATTTGAGCAAAAAACACCACTGTTTCAAATCGGTTACCGGTATCATATTAAATGCACTTTTAACATTAAAATGCAAGTAAAGAGACCAAAATAAAAACAAACAATGCGACACCAGTAGTCCAACCGATGTGCCGCGGCGAAGACGTATCCCCTCTGGCAAGAAAACTTTCAAAGAGATTAAATAATAAATAACTTATATACCAAAACATGTAGATAGAATTGAGACGGAATGGTTTTCAGACTAAAGCAAACTATCGACATTACAGAAGTATCTATTTGTGCCACAGTTCTAGGTAAAAATGCAGTTTTCCCTTAATTATTTTCAACATCTATCAGCTTTATTCTACGTGATAAAATTTATAAAAAAATAAATTAATATAATTATGGCAATGTATTGCATTTACTATAACATACCTGTATTATCGATATTCTGTGTGTAATATATC
>Ga0224511_10002445_pt1 | contig 12514 bp, 7 predicted proteins | sample SF_May12_sed_USG_2_FD_169988 | JGI IMG/M metagenome (GOLD analysis project Ga0224511, IMG submission 169988) | Sediment microbial communities from San Francisco Bay, California, United States - SF_May12_sed_USGS_8_1 | ecosystem: Environmental > Aquatic > Marine > Sediment | place: USA... | reverse complement strand
AACCTGAAGAGTGTTGAAATGTATATGCTCTGCGCTTGTATTTTAATATTTGAAAACAGTGTGTGAATGGGTTTACGCCTTGCCTAGCCAACATCATGTACCAAATAAAACCTTACACTTTTGATTTAATTGTTTGAATTTATCAAGGTTTGCCGATAACGAATACGCCATCCGCATTCTAATTATATAAAAGACTCACGTATAAAAGTATACACATTTAGCTCATGGAAAACTCTGAAATAAAAAAAGACTCTTGTTTTTTCCAGACTGCGACTATGTACAAGTCGCGAACGGCGAGCTGTCGGGTAACATGCTGACCGAGGGAAGCAGACAGTTGCTTGAATGTGACTGGAACTACGGTGAGAACGAGAGAGAGGTTCGCGAATGCACCTCCGGTGAATGGCAGCCTGACAGCCAATGCTCGCCAAATGGTGAGTTGACGCCCCTGGTCCCTTGTTAAAACTGTTAAAAGAGTATTACTACGAAGTGGTAGAGGTTATGTACATAAGTTTCAACCCGGGGGTGTATAATTATAGTGTTAGCTATATTTCAGATAGTGTTGAAGTATTAGTTCTAAATAAATCGTTATAATGCAGGCAATGTATACAATGGTACCATTAAACATATATGGTAAGCTCTATTTTCATTTTATATTGAACACTCTGTTTACAGACCGTGCTGACAAAAAGAACCTTAGCGTTTACAATGTACAATCTATTTCCTGTCGTAGCTGAAAATCAACTTTTCAGTTTTCATGGTACATTCTATTTACTGGCGGCGCTACAATGTTTAAATAATGAATTATAGCGTTTTCATGGTACTCTCGATTTACTGGCGGCGCTAAAATATTAAAGTAATGACATATAACGTTTTTATGGTGCATTCGATTTACTGGCGGCGCTTAAATACAACAATAATGAATTATAGCGTTTTCATGGTACACTCGATTTACTGGCGGCGCTGAAATAATGAAGTACTTAGTATAGCGTTCATATTGTACACTCTATGTCTTGGCGGTGATGAAGAAATAAGCTACATGTATATCGTTTATATTTTACACTCTTTTTCCAGGATGTGATGAATACATTAAATTGTTACGTTTATATGGATTACTCGCGTTCTTTTCCTGGTGGTGCTAACGTTTACATTGTATACTCTTTTTCCTAGCGGTGCTGCAATATTGAACACAATGTTTACACTGTATACCCTTTTTCCTGGCAGTGCTGAAAAAAATGTAGCGTTCCTTTTACACATTTATTTGTCTAACGGTGCTAAATATTTTCAGTTCAGCTGTGTAGGCAAGCTTTTGAACAAGGGTTACATTAAACTTTGACCAATGAGAAACATTGTTAACGAAGTTCATTATAAATTTGTGTAATCAAACTTTGTAATAGGCTGAGCGATTAGACCACGTCTACTCCGTACACCGGTGAGTTTGTATTTTGAAATGTCTATGGTAGAACAAAATAAGATGTTAGATTATTTAACTACTATAATGCAATATGTATGCATATATGACGTCAAATGCTACTGTATGAAATTGGCACGAATTGAAATATCGTTGATTTCAATCAAAACTGGTGAACTGTATTTACTGTTAACGTATTTGAAGACAGCGTATCTGATGACAAATACAAACAAGAAGCCAAGTAAAGTTGTGGTACAATATATGCTTTTGAATTGTAAATAAACAAACAACTAGTAAGTAAAAGGCAATGTTAAACTCATTTAAGAGGTAATCATTTGGAGTTTGTGTCATAGAGTCAACATTTTTCAGTTAACGTATTTGATGCATTTTTAAGTCTGATACCCTACTCGTTACGTACATTTGAAAATATACGAACATACATAAGCGTATTATATTATTTTCATCTTTACAATATTTCGCAATGCCTTTGTCAATATTAAGGAGTCTTTTGGCGACGGCATATGGTTTTATTGTATTACACATACCTTTTCTTACAGTTTGTTCACATATCTGACGCATGTATTGGCGAGTGTATTTATGCATGGTAAAAATGTTACGAAAATGTGATGGTTAATTATGACTTTTTCGAACATTTCAATTATTTGTTCAAATGAATACTAAAAAGAGAACATGCTTGAAAAAACATTTTCAGTGACTAAGATGTAGATCTTAACATCTAACTATCGATGACGAAACACAGACATGTGAAAAATAGGATATATTTTGTGTACTTTGAAAGAAAAAAAATGGTGTTTTATACCCATTTATTAAAAGTAACATCTGGCAAAAGCAAATAATGGCTAATGTATGCTAACTAAAGGAAAATAAAAGGTGGCGACATAAATCTTTGACAGTTGAAACTTTAACTGAATTTGAACGTAATAAAACTATAGCGTCCATATCGTACACTCTTTGCCTGGCGGTGCTATAGAGTGAACTATTGCGATTTTATCGTACTTCCGTTTTGCTGGAGATGCTGGAAAATTGAAGGCACTAGAGCACAAAAATTTGGGTCCGGAAGAATTTGTCTCAAAATATAATTTATACATTAGTCCTAGTCAAGGAGTGCCATGTTGAATCTTTCACCCTTGATAATATTATGAACACATACGGTAAACATATCAAAGACATGCAAACTGAAATAAATAGTTTTGTCATATGGACAAACAAATGATTTTCCCTTCATTTTAATGGTGTTTTGGAACATATTCTAAGTTTGTGTACAAGTTGTATTAAAACTAGCTAAGTTACCTAATGTTTATGCTTTATCATGCAGTTATTTAGTTTTTTGTCACTTTAGTTTCTTTCCCATTACTTATGCCCGAAGTGTGCTCTGGTGGCTTTAACAACACATGTATAGTGTTTATATTGTACACTCTATATTCATGAGGTGCTAAATGAACCATATTGTTTATAATGTTACTCTTTTGTCAAAACTGCGGATACGATGGACCTATTCGGATTTATATGGTAAGCTATATTTACAGACGGAGTGAAAGGCAGCTATTACCTAATCAGTGGCTACAAGAAGGTGACTAACGCTAGTCTAACAGCCTCATCAATGTTCCAAAACAGACCAGGTATTCACCTAACGTCTCATATACGTTCGTCCCTATTTATAATATCCTTCCTGTTTAAATCGGGTATGCACCAAAGTCCATACACATGTTTGCCCATCATCGAAATATGTAATCGAACCAACATTGCATAAACCTTTTAAAAACTTTTAGTATTATTGCATTGTGTTGCTACGTTCGCATACACGTAAATGGAATAGTTGCGAAAAGCAGGCTTCCTGCAGCTCGTTATTTGCCTTTTAATGTACACTAAACCTCTATCAATATTGAACCCTTTAATACAACAAACGTCCTTCGCCAGCTTACTTCTGACGCATTTCGTTATGCACATATTCAAGTGTTCTATCGCAACCTGCAGCGCCGTACCCTGATGTGATCTTAAACATTACAATACACCTGCTTTAGATGCCCATTACATCTGACCCATGTGAGAGGGTAGTCAGTCACTTCCGGAATTAAGGCCGGTATTTTCAGGAGCAGTGGATAGGCGGACTGGTCTCTATAATAAGTTCTAGGTAGTAAAACTTCAACAAAAACCATGTGTATGTGAATTGTTTGTAGTACAATGACCACATCGCTGTGGGTCGTTTACTAAGAACACCTACGACCGGACGGAAAGCAGGATAGTTGGGTAGTTGGTTCTGCATATATTACCTAGGTGTACAACACTGGCAAAGAGCAATTTAACACGCAAAACAAACAGTTACTTGTGCCGTTATCATATTATTTTTTGTTGATACGTAGACCATGGCCCACAGCGTTCAAGGCTGTTTACCAAGCATACATACTCGGGTCTCTTCAGCGCGTATGCAGGAGGTTGGGTCGCTGCGACTAAATCGAACGTGGACTATATTCAGGTGAGTTGAAACTACAGACGGGCAGACGGACGGACGGACGGACCATGAATATAAAGAGAATATTTCACGGTCCTTAAAACCTACGTCTGACTTGATGTTGGTAGTCGTATTTACCCTAAACCTAGTACTTTACTGGTGTGAGCTACTGGCTGGAATAAAATATAGGAAGGCGAGCAATTGTTATTAATTTGAAATACATGGCAAAGGGTAATGAAATTAACTTTTGTAGCTACATGTAACCAATTTAAAATAACAAGTTGCTGATTCCCAACATGAGTTTTTGGTTCAAGAAGACATTGCATCATGGCTACGACAAAGAGATTTTGGTGTAAAATGAGAGAAAACAGCCTTTTCTATATAAAACTTTAATCGTGCTTTTTAAGATCAGAATTTTCCATGGAGTCACAAAAACGTAGAATGGTCATTAAAGCATATCATTTTAATGGTGTTAACATTACAATTACATGATTATTTGTTTTTTAACAAGTGTCCTGTTCATTTTAAATATACAAGATGCAGTCTGTGAACATTTCCCCAACATCCCTCGTAATTAAATTTGTGTTTTCTTTCCTTAAAAAGGGATAGCTAAACCTTTTGTTGGTTTCGTTGTCAACACTAACTGTTTTTATTAGGTTGAATTTCCGGAAAGGAAAACTGTTCGAGCAATCGTGACACAGGGCCGAGACTATACACAAAACGTACAGTGTGTCACTATGTTTAGGTAGGACCTTAATGATTACTTTAAACTTACTTTGTACAATCAAATACATGTATTCATAATGCGTACAGCTTGTTTGGGATGATTCGTTTACCAGACCAGCACTGATTTTTAAGAATTTGAAATTCGTGTTTGTCAACTGTGCATCTTTGTTATATATAATTATGCTTCTTGTTAAATTTAAACGTATAATTCTTCTTCTTAGAAATGTTACGTGGTTGTTTTGCTTAGAAACTGTAAGTTCCTTGAAACAATATTTATTTTTATACAAGCAATTTTAATGAAGAGTATTTATATAAATGTATATTAATCGTTTGCTGTTGTTGAAACATATCGGATTGAATTTGGTTTTATCGATCCCAAACAATCAGCCGACATTTTGTTTAATTCCTTAGTGGCCTTGTTAAATAGAGTGAATGAACATTTTGTTTTCTTCTCCAGAAAATGTTGAGAAAGTATGAGGTTTGCTGCAGCGGAAAACTGGTTTAAACCCCAATTTTAATTTAAAATTAAAAATAAAAAGACAGGAAAATCCGATAAACACATATTATAGGTATTTCTAAAAGCGGCTGTCCTCTAAATGCACAAAAAATCAAAAATGAAAAATATATTTAAATTAACGGTAAATACTGGGCAAGTTATGATCAGTGGAGACATTTATTATTACTGACCCTTTAATTCAGTTGACAGTAAAACATCGTTTTTCTTTGCATAATCTAATGCGTTACTAACGCAGTAGCCGTTATGTATAGTAGAAATATCCCGATGGCAGAAAAGCGAATTGTTTGTTTTCAATGCAAAAAAAAGTGAAAATATGTAGGTTTTTTATTTCTAACAACTGTTATATATATTTGAAGATATATTTTGAAAAAAATGTAACTAATGATTTTTAGTATATTCTGGAGGATAGCTGCTTTAATGTCTGTTGCGTCTTTGTATATAGTGTTTAAGAATTATTTGACGCAGAATAACAATGTGATAAAATAATTACGCAACCGTCTATTTTTATTATCAGTATCGCTTCTGCTGATTGCAAATCAAATACCAGTGCTGTGTGGAAAGATTTGGCGTATAATAACGGTACTATTAAAGTAAGTATGGAGCATACTTTAGCCTAGTATACTAATTTGTTTATGGTCGATTGCGAAGTAAGTTATACTAACTTTATTTACATACCTTACTTTAAAAGTTACACACACGTGTACGTATGTTGAATACAAATCTAATACGGCATTTAAAATGCCGGGCATATTAAACTGGTGTGCCAGATACGGGTTTTCTAATTCCTGCAGGGTCGTATTGGCACATGTTTGATTTCAAGGGAAGACGTTAACACATATTTTTAAGCAGACCACATTTAAAAAACAATTTCAAAAAAAAGTAAAATAAGTTGAAAAACTAACTATCTTGTAAATCTCAACATCTTGTATAGTTAACTCGATAAAAACTTTACAAAAATTTATTTCATAAAAATGTCATATTTATCCATAAACCTGTTTCCATCTCGTCAGTTTGTTTGTTAACAAATCTTTATAAGGTTATATCACCATACACTTTAAGAAAAGTGGCATCTGACATACTTTGGTGCTTCAGGAATTCCTAGGCAACAACGACAAAAACACAGTAGTAACAAACTTCTTTGGAGAACATGTTCACGCCGAGTGTATCAGGTTGACAGTGCTTAATTTCACTTATATTCCATCCCTACGATTCGACCTCATTGGTATGGCAGGTAAGTTGTCATTTGCAAATAGCTTACGAACTGTCAATAATAAACTGATGAAAGGGAAAGCCCTCAGGAAGCATAGCCTGCACGAGAAAACAGCAGCCTCGGTTTTATTGAAGCTGTTCATCAGTGGTATGAATGATGCCACACCACTGACGCCCCCTAGCGCATGAGCAGAACTCCAGTTTAAAATGTAAACAACATACATGTACACGTATGATTCAAGGTCAGTTAAAGATCACATATTTGCAGCCATACAGAATCAACATAAACATAATGTCGTAAAATAATTTGACGTCTAAGGGATAATTGGCAAAAGGCAGCCCAACATGTGTGTTTATGTTCAAATATAATTTACAGTGTACATTATAAATGTGCTGATAAACGTTTGTATACTTACGACCCGCAGAAAACAATTAAGCAAAACGAACGTATTTTCCAACTGACAACGCTAAACAATGACCCGGTCTAAATTGTGTGTTTTGGACATCCTGACACGATATTGCTATTTGTTAAATTGCATGGTACAGATGTTTTCATAATGATTTGTTTGGTGCATAGTTCCCATTTTTATTCTGTGCAATTGAGTAGAGTGAGACTGGTATTTAAAGAACAAAGACGTTCATTTGTAAATGTAAGTTGCGTCGATTAATATTTTTATAAGTTATGAATACATACAGGAATATTTTATTTGCTTTTCAGAATGGCAACTTGTGTTTAGAATGTTCAATTCCTCGACGTCTGATCCCTACCAACTATGGACAGGCAAGTTTCTGCGTTTGAATTTAATATATAATACCCACAGTACTTGTTGTCCGTCATTTACGTTTTTTATGGCTTGATGATATAATTTGTGAAACCGATAATACATTAAGTGTTGTCGAGAATCCGTGAAAGTAAAGTACAATTATGCATAATAATTATGCGAATACGTACTCGTTATTACTTAATAAAATGACATTGTTTTCTAATTACCGGTAGTCCTGATAATATAAAGCTCTATTAAAAAGGTAATGTACCTTTAAGCTAAAAAAACAATTGATATTCAAAGTCTACAAGAATTACGGCTTCTCCGAGGCTGTTTTTTTTCCGATGGAGATCGTATACTATTTATATTTGAAAATGAAATTCTTCTCATGCGCTGGAGGGGGGGGGGCGTCAGTGATGTGGTTAATTACGATTGATTTACAGCTTCTAAAACCGATGGTGACGTTTCGCACGAACGCTTTTCTTTCTGAGGACTTTCATTTTGTCTCAGATTCATTGACATTATTTAGGACGACCATGCGCGAGTACACAGGAGCATAAACTGCCTTAAAACAAATAAAAACCACAACAAATCCAAATGTTGCCTCAATTTGGTTTAACACTATCAATTCAATAAAGAATTCATATCAATATGATATTACTGCGAACGGATACGCCATGATGACTGCTAAGAGTGTTCTGTCAGAATTGATACAGAAACATTCACACACGGATTTGCTACAAGTAGGATAGCGAACACGCATCGAGTATGGGATCATAGCTCTAGCTCTACCATACAGCATTTTGCCATAAAAAGGATGTGTACACTGTGTTATAGCGCGAGCATTTTCACTGATAAGAGAACATTCGAAACAAGTCCTGAAAAATAATCAATCTGTTGACGATGTGTTTACATTTTGGTAAATACTTGACGGGTTTGATGTTCCACCCTTATAGTATATGTTATAATTACAGACTTGGAATTTATAGGCACTCTCCTGTACAGAACATCCGATTTGATTTAAAACGTAGTCACGTAGCTAAAACAGTTCTGCGTTTTAAAAGCATTGAACAATAGAAAACCCGCAATATTCAATATGTATCACTAGGTGATTGTGTATGCTTAAAACAGTGGCATGGGACAATGACATCCTTCATGCATTTCATGTCAACATTGGCAACAAAACCCATGTGAGTTTTCACTTAAAATCATAAAACCTCGGCCTATCAATTATTACTTGAATGTTTAACGGGCTATTCAAAATACATATATTAAATGACAAATGCTTTATGTCATTTTAAATAGACACACTATCACCTATTTAATAATGACACCATCGATAACACCGGAAATATGCATTATAGTTCATCTAAATGCTATTAAATATTGACAACGCAATAACGCTTAAAACGAGTTTTCCAAAAACGGCGATTTTTTTTACCATCATATATCTGAAAATTTTAATTATTTTATAACCTCATATTTTACTAACAATCCCATATAGCATATTAAGAGCGTACACGTAAAGTTACTTTTGAGGTCAGATTACTTAAACGTTAACCTGAAAAAATGTATGGAATTACATTTTGACCAATGACAGTGCCGTATTTTTTAATTTTCAATCGCATTATGTTTATCAGCACGGTTGACTGCGATGTGGCCATTCAATTACGTATGTCAAATGAGGGTGCCCCCCTTGCGTACTGCGTACTGCCATTTTTTACCTCACGTACTGCTTACCTTTTAAGAACAAAAACAATAAATTGTTGGCGTTTCTTTTTGCATAAGGAGGATAACATGTCAATCATTATTGCAAACGTTAGCGTTGGTGTGTTTGTTTGTTTGATTTCCTAGTTTTCGACCTCATAAACATCCAAAATGTGAGAGAGGCGAGCGCGAGAACAAGTTATTTTGAAAATGATGTCTGCGTACGATATAACAAGATGTTTGCGTACTGCGTACGGAACCTGTACGAACTGCGTACCGTCAAAAAAAATTGAATACTGCGTACGAAAGGTGAGGGGATGTCACCCTCTCAAAAACGATTAACTGACCAAGAACCAAGAGTTGAAACTTTAAATTCTAAAGCTTCTTCGCGCTGTCGAATGTACAATGGAAGATATGACAGACAAATAGTGTATTTATTTTGGAAGAACTGATCATATTATGCACACAACAAGTTTTGCATACATATAACATTCATTAAGAAATAATTATTTTGTAGTGCGAAGCCTAGAAATGGAGGTATGCAGTACGCAAGGCCAGAAAAAGGCAGTACGCAGTACGCAGTACGCAAGGGGGTGTCAATTTCTTTTCCGAACATTCTTGAAAAAGCTTGCGATTGCATCACTTCTTATTTTAGAGTGATCGTGTTCTAACTTAAATAATGTAATCCAAACACATCTGATTAGTGTGTTGGTATTGTTCATGGGCGGATACTTTTCAAAACATAATTGTATACATAAATGCGCCGAGCTGAGCGATTAAATGTGTTAAACCGTCGATAATTAACATTAAACTAGTATACTTGTACACAATTACGTCGCCTTAATGCGCCTTTTAGGTCAGGTAAGTGGCAGCAGTGACCCCAGCTGTACAGGACTGGACGCTGTAGACTGTGAGGGTGACTACAGAAGTGCGATACTTGACGAGTGGAACGACCTGGGCATATTCAGGGTAAGAACTTGAAGTATGTTTGTTGGATAAATGTGCTTAGCAACATTATACTTATATGCATGTATATTTGAATACTCAAAACTGTGTTAACTGAAACATACAAATTGTCCACATTTTTGGTATATGCACTTGAATAATCAGTAATGGTTTATATATCTGAGGAAAAATGATGATATAATGAAAGAGACTACATTGTTTACAACAATATTTCATTGAACATCTATTCAATTTATATTTAAAAACTCTACTATTGAATATGAACGCTTATAAATGTGTGACAACTTTATCTGGCGCTACATAAACTACACCACTCGAGAATACAAGTAATTGATGGTAACAAAGTATTTACATGTATAGGTAGGAATCAGATATTACTCAGTCTGTATAAGTATAATATGATTGATTGACTTTGAATGAAATGGTTTTGTGTCGTTCTGTGTGTTGGTTTTTGCACGGACCTTTTTGTCATGGTGCTCTGAAACTTGACATATCAACATTGTTTACAACATTCTTTCTTTGAACATCTCTTCAAGTTATATTGTAAGGTAAATAGAAGCTTAACCAATACAGACCTTTATAGCCATGCAAAGAAAAATAATGCATAAAGCATACAGTAATATAGCACCAACTTAATCGCGCATTGTTTTGGTATGATATTTCAAATCTACAAAGCGATGTATATTCCTCTGCAGATTAAACTGGCGGCCTTCAAGAACAACGTGGAAGTTGCAACTGTGGAGTTCGAAGGTGAACACGTTTCATCAGTCATAGTTCAAATTGTAATATTTGTAGTTTGATCAATTGAGTCAATCGTTACTTCTCGGTGATTCCCGGCTTCGCTCGGAAATATGATAGTAGAAATACACCCAATGGCAACTAGTGGAGATTCGCCTGAGTAAAGCGACTCGCATGTAAACACATATAAACCCATGTCATTTTAAAGTATTTTGACTCAGGATTTATAGACAAATCATAACAATAACTCATCCATTCCAAATCAGCCTTTGAAACACTAAACAATGTAATTAACTAGCTTACATAGTCTTCAGTATACTAATATCCGCGTTTCATTGTTGTTCACATGAATATCACGTGAGTTCACGATCTGGATTAAGAAACGGACTACTTTTTCTATATATTATTCCCAAAGTCAATGTCCCCCAGAACTCGCCGAGGGGTTCCGATTGCAATTTAGTGTGTTCTTTTCGTTTAGTTTTTCTTTATTGGTTTCAGTCTTTTTCAACATGTTTTACTGGTAGACTATATCACCACAATCAATCTAACTTTACAGCATATCAGTGCTTACCAGTAATGGCCTTTAAGCCCCGCAGGTACTATGGCTTGTAGAAAGCCTTTATAAGCTGAACAAGTATTTTGTGGATCATTATGTAATCGTGGTTATTACTTGACTATATCTACTTGGTCTACAACATATTTTGTTCAAGTTAAATAAAGTCAGTACACAAACTGTCCTAGACAACTTTAATTCCTTAATTATCACAAAACAATTTACATTCCTTAGGTCTGAAAACAAACACCACGGACTGGTTTCACAGGAGCAAGATACCGTACTGGAAACAATTCACATGGGAACTACCACGTCAAGATGTCCACAACCTGTCCATTGAAGGGTATTGCACTTTGGAATGCCATAAACACGGCTCTATATATTGTATTTTTTATCCCAGTTGTTTACTGAGGCTGTTAGACTACACTAGTTTTACGACAGGAGTCATAACCGCAAACGCACAGTATATAATCTAATTATCAACACGTATTTTAAACATGTTAAGCCCTGGGGATGGCAGACGATTCAGTGTATGCGAGGACCTGTGCGATCCTGAAGGATCTGCGCCCAGTTCCGGTCTGTATTTTATGGCGGGAAATTCAAGCCTCGTCTCCAACACGTTACCACCTTCTCTTCAGATCGGAAGTCAACCAAATCTCGTGATTGCGTTCGCCAATCTGCGAACAACGAGCGGATATTTTGGTGGGTTCGTTACAGGCTTTCTATGTAACTGGTTAAAGTGTAAACACGTAAACACTTATATGATTTACAATTTATGTTTCGGTCGATAAAGGTAACATTTAAACATGTCTTCAAAAAACTAACAAATATTTTATTTGATACTTAATACACTTTAATGATGAAGTATGTTTTTATAAACAACGTGTTTTTATAGGTCATAGCCTTGCGGACTCGTTTGGTGTCTTCATTCGACATGAAGGAGCGTATTATATTGGATAACTAGGAATCGTTCGTGTGCAGCATAAGAGTGATGGACCGCATACACACCGCGCTATCTTGTACAGCGATATGAACTTGTTTTGCTTGTTAACATTGTAACGGTTCGTGGCTATTATTTTACATTAGTTTATTTTTCGTGTGTATTGTGCAAATATCAGTTAAATGTCTTATCATTGGAAGAGATTATGCCGAAGTATAATCTGATGTAAGCATATTTTCAAAAACCGATGTTACCTACGTAGTAATGACCAAATGACTTAGCGCCATTAACTACATTTTATGATATTGGTGAGAAATCACGGTTACATTATTAACACTATATGAAAAAAATTAAATTGCAATTCATCAATATTTAAGAAAATTAATTGTTACATAACGAACGAACGAACGAACGAAACGTTTATTTCGACTTAAGCATTACAAGCTCATCGTCATACAAAAAGAAAAAAAGCATAGCATGACATTAAATGTGACAAGTGAACAGTGAGTAAAAGGA
>Ga0224511_10002444_pt1 | contig 12516 bp, 14 predicted proteins | sample SF_May12_sed_USG_2_FD_169988 | JGI IMG/M metagenome (GOLD analysis project Ga0224511, IMG submission 169988) | Sediment microbial communities from San Francisco Bay, California, United States - SF_May12_sed_USGS_8_1 | ecosystem: Environmental > Aquatic > Marine > Sediment | place: USA... | reverse complement strand
TGTGTGCATGTAGGCTTTTTACAGTAATGAGTACAGTAGGCGCACACTGCAGCGGACCTTTGATTTAGGCAAACGCTAAATTTCCTTATTTCTTTTTAACCACATTTAAATAACAAGAGCTGGTCGAACCAGGCGATGCTCCCCGAATAGGTTTTGGACTCAGCGGAAAAACGATATTATGTGAAGTGTCAAGTCAGTAATTTTCATACTGTCAGAAGCAGTAACCTAGACAACCTAGACAAAGATCGAAGTGTGAAAATGAACAAAGGGGAATAATTCCAAAATTATGCAAGGCAGAGTGACGGTTCATGTACACTATCTATATACAAAAGTTCTTGTTGATACCTCTTGTAGTTTCAGATAGATGTCCCGGACAAAGTTCAAAGTGTTAAAGAAATTAAGGGTCATAACTCCAAAACTATGCAAAGCAGAGTTGCGGTGCCTGTGTACTGCACTTTTACTCAATGATATCTATCTATCTACAAAAGTTCTTGTTGATACCTATGGTAGTTTCAGAGAAATGTCCCGGACAAAGTTTAAAGTGTAAAAATAAATTAAGTGCAATAACTCAAAAATTAGGAAAAGCAGAGTTACGGTTTTTGTGCACTATGCTTCAACTCAATGAGATATACCTATCAATAAAAGTTCTTGTTGATACCTTTTGTAGTTTCAGTGTAATGTTATGGACAAAGTTTAAAGTGTAAAAAATGAATAAAGGGCGATAACTCCAAAACTAGGCAAGGCAGAGTAATGGTTAATGTGCATTGCACTTCTACTCAATGAGATTTATCTACCTACAACGTCTATTGTTGATACCTCTTGTAGTTTAAGACTTATGTTCCGGACCAAGTTCAAAGTGTAAAAATTAACAAAGGGCAATTTGGATAAAGTCACGCCCTCGTTGTCAAATCCTGGATCCGCCATTGGTATGCCAGATAATATATAGATTTGTGATCTAGTTTTAGTGAAACTGTCTTATAGAAGGCCACATGATAAGAACAAATCTAAACCCTATGGGGTCGGGACCTCCCATGCCACTGTCCGAGAGGCCCCAGCATGCGGCTCCAGCCCCCCTATTGGCACTGTATATGGAATCCCTGAATGGCTGGTCTGGGCTCCCAGTGGCACAGTATGGGAATCTCAGGACTGGGCCTCTAATGGCACTGTCTGTGAGGTCCCAACATGCGGCTTGGCACTATATTGCAATCTCGGGCACGACGGTATAGGCCTCCCATGTCACTACATGTGCCGGCCTGGGCATCGAGTGGCACTAAATGTTGAGCCCAGACATGCTGGTCTGGGCCTCCCATGGCACTACATTTTGAGCCTAAACACACCGGTCTGGACTTCCTACAGCACTACATTTTTAGTGTAAACACATTGGTCTGGACCTCCCATAGAACTACATTTTAAGCGTAAACACAACGGACTGGTCTTCCCATGGCACTACATTTTGAGCCTAATTATACCGGTCTAGGCCTCCCATGGCACTAAATTTTGAGCCTAAACACACCGGTCTGGGCCTCTATTGTCACTACATTTTGAGCCTAAACACACCGGTCTGGGCCTCTATTGTCACTACATTTTGAGCTTAAACTCACCGGTCTGTGCCTCCCATGGCACTACATTTTGAGCCTAAACACACCGGTCTGGGCCTCCTTTGTCACTACATTTTGAGCCTACACTCACCGGTCTGTGCCTCCCATGACACTACATTTGAGACAAAACAAACCGATCTGGGAATGTTATGTTACTACATTTAACAGTTTTAATTCTCCAATTACTGTTCATTTTGTCAGCTTTAAAAGCTGAATGGAAGTTGAAACAGAAACATGCATACTTATAAATGGTGGTTTTGCCTTACTAAAAACATTTGTTGTCTATTAATAGTTATTATAGTAGACTCCAAATTATTACTTTCTCCTATTAAACTTGCCTTGATCTAGTAAAAAGAGAACTTTTAAAACAAACACATGCACTGACCTGGGAAAATTCACCATACATCGTAAACACATTCGATTAGTTCCATGGTCCTCAGACTTGGTAGCTGCCAGCCTAGACGTATGCGTTTGATTGTCATTGTTTGAGAACAAAATAGTCTGCTCTCTGGTTATACCTTTTGAAAATCAACGTATAGAAATAAAAGAATTAATACAAAAACAACTCACAAGCAAATCGCTGTTGTATCGTTGATTTGTTAACTAAACGATACAGAGAGTATAGAGATAGCGATACGACCATGCCTGCTTGTTTGTTCCAAAGCTTTAACACGGTGGATTTATTATTTACATTGATGATATATTACAATGATGATTGCTAACGACAAGTGTTATCTCATTTATTATGAATCCTTTTCTTTTCAGAAAAGTGTCAATCAATGTTTTATTTAATTGCAAACAACTACGTCTGCGCTCTTTATTATGTTTAATGCCAATATCACCAACATAAAAAACGGCAAACGGTATCCCGTAATAAAATAATGTTATTTACAAACAGCAAACACTCGTTACCTCCTGCCATAACGTATTGTGTTTGCAAATGGTAAATAAACAGCTATGAACAAAACGACATGGAACCAGCTCATAGAATAATTTCACAGAGTGTAAACATTGTCACATCAAGAGTTTCGACGCATTAAACATTCATTGAAATTTCGGACTTTTATTTTTCGAAGGTAACATCAAGACATACAAAAGTACAATACAAAATATGTCTTAATTTTAACTGGCCTTCAATAACACAAGATAAAATGAACATGATAATGAAATAGCAATTTTAATTAGTAAGATATTAATTTAATGTAGTAAGCATGCATTTAAAATGAACGAAATGAAATTATATGTAAGCATAGAAGAATATTAAGTCTTCTATATCTCATAATATGCATATAAGCAAACACAATCAAAGTCATATAATAAAATAAACATTAAATAAAGTATCAAAAAGACAGACACTCACACATATTCACATATCAAGCAAAAATGGAAAATATATAACTTCAGCACAAAAATTAATTGTTATTAAACAAATATTTTCGGTAACAATAAAGATTTAAATGATTGAATGCTAGAGGAATATCTTAAATTACAAGGTATCTCATTCAATATTGAAATACTGTAATAAGAGAATGAATCCTTGAAAAATTGTGTTTTGGGTTTCTTTTTCAGAACAAGATCATTGTGTTTAACCGATTTAAGGGAATAGTGATCATTTTTTGAGAAACTTATAATATCAGTCATATATGATGGCGCCATATTGTTTAGAGTTTTATGTACTAGAATAGATGTGTGGTATTTGCATCTGTCACTAAAACTAAGCCATTTTAATTGCTTGAATAGACCAGATTTAGGTGTTCGAACGGGTTTGTTTAAATTTAGTCTAGCCGCTAATTTTTGCAAATTATTTACCTTATTAATATAACTTTTATTGGGTTTCCCTCCAAATAGTACTACAGTTATCAAATATAGGCACTAAATATTCATTGTAAAACATGTTTCATTTGATCTGTTAAGTTATATAAGATATGTTTAAGCAATGATATTTTATTGTTAAGATGTTTGCAAACAAAGTCAATATGTGTGCGCCAGGAGAGGTGGTAATCAATGTACACGCCCAACACTTTTTGACAATTGATTTTTTCTAATACACATTCATTTACTTTAAGTGTTAGGTGATTGTCACCTCTAAGTTTTTGTTTAGAACCAATTACCATGCATTTAGTCTTTTGTGGATGTAAAGCCATATTATTATAAGTGCACCATTTAGAAATGCAATCAAGGTTAGACTTTAGGTGGGATTCTACTTTTGACAATTCAGTATCAGCTTTAAACAAAGTAGAATCATCGGCATATAAATCAATAAGCTATATCGTTTATGTATAATATCAGAAACAATAATGGGCCAAGGATAAAGCCCTGTGGAACACCTGACTTTATCTCCATAAACTCAGATTAAACATTTCCAGCTTTTACCTGTTGTTTTCTATTTGATAGAAACGAGGTGAAAAGAGAAAACTGATTTAGGAGAATAATGATGTAATTTTAGCTGTAATTGATCAGTTCATACGAATAGCGTTATCTCATGTATTATGAAGCCTTTTCCTTTCGAATGAGTGTCAATCAATGTTCTATTCAATTGCTTACAACTGCTTCTTCCCTCTTTATTATGTTTAATGCAAACATCACAAGAAGCTCCAAGTTTTATCCCTTAATTAATTGGTGTAATTTAACAATATCAAACACACATGGCTTTCCCGTCATTCAGGTTTGTGTTTACAAATGAAAAATAAACATCTATGAACAAAACGTTGTATTACGAGTTTAAAGAATCTTTTTGCACAATGTCAATAGTGTCACATCAAGAGTGTCACATTCAAAATGCAGTAAACGTCATACTGGTTTAATAAAAAAATAGAATAGCTTTTCGTTTGCAAATCACAAGTCAATACCAGCTGTAATTATGTTTGTTTCCGTTATACTTTGTACGTCATTTAAATATATATGCGTGTTTTGTTATAGTTATCACTGTCATCAGGACAATACATGTATCTAGCATATACTCAGACTCAAACGAACGATCTTTTTTAAGATGGTTTTAGCAATCGCACAGGCTCTTTCATGCATCGGACGCCTAGATGGTTGCCGTTGAAATCAGTGGTTTAAATTGCCTTTACAATCGCCCTGTGCCCGTCCCATGTGAGAAAAAGCAGATCGGGCGCCGTACGTAGTCCGTCCGATATCAATTTGTCCTTAATAACACTAAAAATACCGTACAAGTACCGTGCAGTTTTGCGTACAACCAAGAAACAAGAGACAAGTAATGTCGGACGACACATATGCCCCCGGCTCCTTTTGTTGAAAAGGGGTTTAGATAGAAAAGTGATTAAAAGTACTGGTAGCCTGTTATAAAAAGGTGCATATTATGAGGTGGAATGATTGACATGATGTGACTTCATAAATAGGTATGGGGTTAATGCCTTCAGGTTTTAGTTTTTTATATGTTCAATAGAAACTGTTTACATAGTTGTGACCCATGTAACCTTGAACTTTGACCTAGTGAACTTAAAAACATCAGGACTCGTGTCCTCACCAAGACCAATCATTATGTGAAATACGAAGTCGTTGTAATCTCATGATAATGAGCAAAAACTATTTTTAGATTTTTTAAATTGTGACCTTGACATTTGACAGTAAACCAAAAATCAATATTGGCCTTGTCCACACTAAGGCCAATCAGCACATAACTTATGAAAGCTTTGTGATAAACAGTTCTCAAGAAAATGAGCGGAAACCTTTCCTTTTTACAAATTGACCTTTTTGACCTTGATCTAAGAATTTTAAATCAATACGGGTCAAGCCCTTAACAATACCAATTAGCATGTGATATATGAAAGCTCTGTGATAAACAGTTTTCAAGATAATGAGTGGGAATCATGTTTACATTTTTTTCACAAGTGACCCTTGTGACCTTTACCTTTAATCTGGTGAATCCAAAATGAATAGGGGTCATGTGCTCCACCAACACCAATCAGCATGTGAAATATGATAGCTTTGTGATAAATAGTTGTCATGAAAATGGGCCGAAACCATACTTTACAAAAAAGAATCATTGTGCCTTGACCTCTGACCTAGAGAACCCAAAATCAATAATATCTGTGATAAATAGATTTCAAGATAATGATCGGAAACCATTTGGTCTACGGACCGACGGATGGACCGACCAAGCGTTATACCGACCGATATTAGCAAAACTGTATGCCCTCTTTTCTTTAAAGGGGGTGGGTCATAACAAACGCTGCAGTATATTGTGTTCACGTAATGAAATAGCATTGCAAATAGAATGACAACATCTAATGACAAATAATATTTTGACGTGAAAGGGAAAAACAGTAAAGCAAACACAAAAAATGTCTCTGATGTGGGATTCGAACTAAAAACTTTGACAAATATTAAACAAGAAACCAATGTTGCGGACCATAGAATATCCATAAAGTCGTGTTTTGCTTACTCAATAAATTTCGTTAACAATATAATGTTTATATTTAAGAACAAGCTCTACGCTTGGTCTAAATCGGTCACTTACACAGGTAGCGGTATAGCCGTTGATATGACTGTAGTTCAGAAAAAAAGAACGCTCTTAGCACTAAGTCTTATCTAATTACAATTATTTGAGATAATATTAATGCTGTGTGCGTGTTGTTGTTAAGTTGTTGTTTTTTTGTCAAAAAAGCAATTGCATGTTGATGCAGTGATCAGACCATGCGACTGCGATTCCGGCAGTGATAATGAGTCAAATGACGTCCAGGTTTAACAATAGTCAGCTTTATATATAGTAAACACACATCTGCTCAAGGTGGTTGGTTGGTTGGTTGCTGTTGTTGTTGTTTGAATTCTTGGATAAATGAATGGTTGGTTAGTTGGTGGATTGATCGGTTGGTTAGTTGACTGGTAGGTTGGTTGGTTGAGTAAATGCCTTTTGCAACACTGATTAATGTTATTTCACGGTAATCAGTCCACTTGGTTTAGAGTACTAGCCCCTTTAATCCACAAACAACTGACTATTTCCTCACATGAACTAACAGGAACGCCGTGATCAGTGTTGAAAAGCGGCGTTATTTCAACAAACAAACAAACCGACCATTTTTGTTTTTTTTGATTTTCAATTTCATTTACTCAAATTCAGCGTCAACCATAGAAAACGTTTTTGTTACACTATTGATGATATAACAGGTTTGGCTTCTTCTACAGAACAAAATAAAAAGTGTATTGACTTAACGCATATTTTAAGTTGAAACAAATATTTTGTAGTTTCAGAAAATATTGACAACGAATAATGTCCTATTAGAATCTGAAAACTAATTAAATCACCTTTTGAAGCAAAAGGTCGAAATCATTTTTCAAAACAATATCAGATTATCAAATCAATGGATAAGTGTTCTCTACAACCACTTGAAAACTAACTTGGGCACGGTCCTGTTGTTTAAGTGGTTTACTTAGAATACAGGCTATGAACTTGTTCTCCAAAAGTATACAAATGACGCAGATGAAATCGGTTCAGGGGTCATGGTTCAAATTAAAACAAATACATACAACAAACATTGGAACACTCCAAGCAAACATACTGAGTTTTCAAACGTTACTGGAAATATTGATAACTTGTTTCGGGTATTCACACTTTTCCACTGAATGAATCATTAATTAGCACAGAAATTATAAAACCATAGCATAAAGAGACATTACGTTTGTTTAAACGTCTCTGTATTATCGTTTTTCATTGTGACTTTTTTCTCTTCTGCTTTTAATTGAAAATAATAGAGTATGTTTTAATTTGCTACACCTAAAATATTCCCTATCTTAGAGAAGCTGGAATATATAATTACTTTTCTCAAATAATATATAATAACTGTGTCGGTAATTCGTTTTGACAAACCGGTTTGAAAGCAAGCGATGCTAATAATACTTTAACCAAGTCGTTGTTTTCCGGTAACACCAAGCAGTGAGAATGTTACAATTTAGTAGATGTTTTCAGTACAAACCAAACAATGAATCTTTCGTGTTTAAAGTTATTTTCTAGGTCGGAAGGCGAAGCGAAAAAAGAAATCGAAGTGTTAGTTTTTTTTGTATTTAAAAAAGCGTAAACGCAACGCTATTTAATAAAAATCGCTACCAAATACAATTATAAATCAATAGCTTGTTTGGGCACTGTTAGGTTTCAAATACGTGATTGTTGTCTGATTTATAAATACTTAATGTGACATATTCATAAACAAATATGATTAAAATGAGCCGAGTACCATTTTAGCACATGATTGCACAAAACATATTCAGTAAGAATTATGTCTTCCCACATAAAATGGGGAGACATATTATTTTAGCTGTGTTGTCTGTCTGTCTGTCCGTCTGTATGTCCGTCACACTTTCGTGTCTGCTTTTTATTTTTCGAACCCATGATAAGATTTACAAATAATTTAGTACAACTGTCAAGTAAGATGAGTCAATGTGCAAATGTCAAGGTCATAGTTCAAGGTTAAACATTGTATGACTTTAATTCGTGTACGCTCTACATCTTTTGATTAATAAATAACTATGCAAAATTATCAATGATGATGAGTCGATGTGCAGTGCGTATGTCGGTTGAAGGTCAAGGTCAAAGTTCAAGGATAAACATTGTATGACTATATTACATGTTCGCTCAAAAACTCATCAAAGGTTGGTTACATTTTGAAAAGACTTGGCACAAACGTAAAGTACCATATACGATGCGAAGTGCATTGCGCGTGTTTGACAAATGTCACTTTAAGGTCAACGTCAATGTACAAGGTTAAACACACTATTGTGTCCGCTCTATATCTCTTTGCACCTCTGGTGGGATTTACAAAAAAATATGCACAAATATCAGGTATGACAAGTCGATGTGCAGTTTCACCAAGGTCGGTTGAAGGTAAAGGTCATAGTTCAAGGTTGAACATTGTATGACCTTTTTAGGTGTCCGCTCTATAAACCCACGTTGGGATTTACAAATAACTTTGCACAAATGTCAAGTATGATGAGACAATGTGCAGTGCGTATGTTTTACCAAGGTAAGTTAAGACCAAGGTCATAGTTTCAGATTAAACATTGAATGACTTTATTTCGTGTCCGCTCTATATCTTTTTAATATGTTGTGGGATTTACAAATAACTGCGTACAACTGTCAAGTATGATGTGTTGATATGCCTTGCGTATGTTTAAGTGTGTCAGTTCAAGGTTAAGGTCATACTTTAAGGTTTAACATTGTATGGCTGTATTTCGTTTTCGCTCTATATCTTTTGAACCCATGATGGGATGTACAAATAACAATGCACAACTGTCAAATATGATGACTCGATGTGCAGTGCGTATTTTTAAGGTCGATTGAAGGTCAAGGACATAGTTAAATATTAAATATTGTATCACCATATTACGTGTCTGCTCTCTCATTTATAAAGGGTTGATGACATTTTGAAAAGACTTGGCTTAAATGTAAAGTACCATTAGACGATGTGCAGAGCGCATGTTTGACCAAGGTCACTTCAAAGACAAGGTCAATGTTAAACACACTGTCGTTTTCGCTCTCTATCTTTTGAACCCCTAGTGGGATTGACAAAACACTTGGCGTAAATGTCAAGTATGATTAGTTAATGTGCAGTGTGTATGTTTGATAAAGGTGGGTTAAATTCAAGGTCGTAGTTTTAATAGTGTATGACTATATTATATTACGTGTCCGCTCTATAACTGATGGAAGGTTAGTTACCTTTTGAAAAGGATCGGCACAAAAGTCAAGTACCATTAGACGCTGTGAAGACCAAGGTCACTTTAAGGTGAATTTCATAATTCAGGTTAAACACACTATCGTGTAAGCTCTGTATCTTTTGAGCCCATAGTGGGATTTGAAAATAACTTTGAACAAATGTCAAGTATGATGAGTTTATATGCTTTGCGTATGTTCGACTAAGATCGGTTAAGATCAAGGTCATATTTAAGGTAAAATATTGTATGACTCTATTTCGTGTCCGCTTGATAACTTTTGAAGCACTAAAGGGATTTACAAATACATGTTTGAACAAATGTCAACTATGATAAGACAATGTAAAATTCGAATGTTTTACCAAGGTCGGTTATGGTCAAGGTCAAAGTTCAAGGTAAAATCGATTTTCGTGTCCGCTCCATATTTGTTGAGCCCTTGGTGGGATTTATAAATAACTCTGAACAAATTTCAAGGATGATGAGTCGATGTGCAGTGCGTACTTGTAACCATGGTCGGTTAAGGTCAAGATCATAGTTTTAGGTTTATCATTGTTTGACTATATTACGCATCCACTTATTTACTCATGGAGGGTTGGTGACATTTTGGAAAGACTTGGCACAAATGTAAAGTCCTATTAGTCGATGTGCATAGCGAATGTTTGTTCAAGGTCACTTCAAGATCAAGGTCATAGTTCTAAGTTTATTACGCGATCGTATCCGCACTATATCCTTGAACCCCTTGTGGGATTTACAAGAACCTATGCTCAAATGTCAAGTATGATGAGTCGATTTGGCTTTCGTACGTTTAATAATGGTCGGGTCAAGGTAAAAGTTATAGGTAACACATTGTATGACTATATTTTGTGTCCGCTCTATTTCTTTTGAATCTCTTATGGAATTTTGGTGTCAGCTCTTAAACTCATGGAGGGTTTTTGACGTTTTGAAAAGACTTGATACAATGTTTAGTACCAGTAGTTGATGTGCAGAGTGCATGTTTGACCACAGTCAATTCAAGGAAAATGTCATAGTTCAAAGTTAAACATACTATCTATCGTTTCTGCTCTATATCTTTTGAACACCTGGTGAAATTTACAAAAAAACTATGCACAAATGTCAAGTATTATGTCGATGTACAGTGCGTATGTTTTACTAAGGTCAGTTGAAGATGAGGGTTATATTTCAAGGTTAAACATTGTTTACTATATTACGTGTTCGCTCTCTAACTGATGGAAGGTTGGTTACATTTACACTTGGCACAAATGTAAACTACCATAAGGCGATGTGCAGTGTGCATGTCTGACAAAAGTCACATCAAGGTCAAAGTTCAAGGTTAAACCCACTATCGTGTCCGCTCTATACCTTTTGTCCAAGGTGGGATTTATAACTAACTCTGAACAAATGTCAAGTATGCTGAGTCAATGTAAAGTGCATATGTTTGACCAAGGTCGGTTAAGGTCAAGGTCATATATTAAAGTTAAACATTGTATGACTGTACCTCGTGTCCGCTCTATATCTTTAGAACCGGGATTTACTAATAACTATGCACAAATGTTAAGTATGATGAGTCGATGTGCAGTGCGTAATTTTAACCAAAGTCGGTTAAAAGTCAAGGTCTTAGTTCAAGGTTTAACACACTATCCCGCTCTGTATTTTTTGAACCCCTGCTGGGTTTTACAAATAAATAAGTGCAAATGTCAAGTATGATGAGAATGCAAAGTACAGTGATACTTTTGTGCAAAGCTCATGTTTGACCAAGGTCTCTTCAAGGTCAAAATCATAGTTCAATGTTAAACAAAGATCGTGTCTGCTGTATAATTTTTAACCTGTATGGATTTTAAATAACCCTGCACAAAAGTGTAATGATTCGATGTGCAATGCTTATGTTTGACAATTAAGGTCAAGGTTAACGATTTAGGCCCTTTACCAATTTCAATAACGCTGACTACCATTTCAGCAAATCAACGCCATTTCCCATGTCGCAGTGGGTGGGTAATTCATCACTTTGTCTGATAGCTCTAGTTTATGAACCAATCTTCCTTTTAAAGGGAATTGTTTATATCCATTGACCAATGGGGAAGACATTATTGCTTGCATTTCCGAAAACACCCGTGTAGTTTAATTAAACAATAGCATTGTGAACAACTTGTATATGTTTATTTTTAAATAGCTGCTAAAAGTATGTTAATTATAATTCCGAGGTTCCGGTAGTTTGCAAATTGTATTAACAATAATATTGCGTGTTCTTAAAAATGTAATTTTCTTATATGAAAACCATTTGGGATACATACATTGGTTAGTAGGCCGTGGTAAATGAGGTGAGTATGGGAAGTAAAATATTAACAGGCATATATCATTTTTCATATATCATATAACACACTTTAAGATTTTGTCAGTAATGAGTTACATGTACATCTTAGTGTTTCTAAAATACGATAGAAAATATGTTTAGTAAGTTTGGCTGGAAAACATATTTTTGTAAATTACTTGTAAATTGACACGATATTGATTAAAACAAGTTAAACATGCAATTACATAAAGAGTATGACATCAACGTACGCCAGCGTATGATCACACGCTCGCATACGCAGATATACGTTAGGGGTACGCTAGGCATACGTCGTGTACCGGTACGTTCAAAATTCGCTGACATACGGCGGTGTACGTTGTTGTACGCAGAGGCTAAATTATTTTTTTGGACATGTTGAATTTTGTTCAGCGTATGCGTGCGTAATGCATATACGTTACTCATACGCTCATCATACGCTGAATAAGCTAGACATACGCTGACTATGCTAGACATACGCTAAAGGTACGTTACTCATATGTTGGCATAAACGGTGGTCAGTTTAGCTTAACATATATAACGGGTCATTTCCCCCGTTTACATCAGTTGCAGACAAAAACAAGATGGGGGCCGCTCATTTACAACATCAATTTGATTTTTTAAAAATTGACACTTTATGATAATGAAGGAAATGGAATACAAGGGAGAAGGAAATTGAGGAGAATGGGCAGAAGACATTTTTGCAGGCATCTTGACACCTCGGAGTCTACTAAAAAAGGTACTAAAACAGTCCACAGAGGAAAAGCGGTGCTACTCATACGTTACTCTTAGGTTCACATACGTTATATATACGTTACCCATTACGTGCGCATACGCTTTGCACACTTTACTCATACGTTTGCATACGCTACGTTAAACGCTACACTGACGTACCGTCATCGATAGATCAGGTTTTAACTCTCAAAAGTT